>JAALOO010000496.1_pt2 | contig 15562 bp, 16 predicted proteins | sample 7257641 | NCBI WGS metagenome assembly JAALOO01 (sample SAMN14085613, study PRJNA598686) | mite metagenome | biome: ENVO:01001000; feature: ENVO:01001002; material: ENVO:01001226; isolation source: single female mite from University of Michigan culture on fish food culture... ...
AGAGAGAGAGAGAAAAAACAACATCAAAGATTTGGGCAAACAGGGCAGCTTTTAGTTCAATTTGACTCAATGCGTGGCTTTTCAATGTTCTTATTCGCTGCATGTTTGCCATTTATGGGGAATTAAAAGTCTTCTTGCACAGCTCGTAAAGCTCGAGCACTGCAGTCATTGCGCTGCATTGCTCAAGACCCGGGCACAAACTGCCACGACAGCCTCTCCCCATTAGTGGGCCATTTGCCATTTGACTACTGTTCACTACCACCACCACTAGAACTGCTTTAGCACCACTCTTCAGACTACAAAAAAGACTGCAGAAAAGTACCCCACATTACTAGAGTAGGAGAAAAGGGAAAAAGAGGCAGCCCGGCAAATCGATGCAGCCGCCAAGTGTTTGCCGCCAGCTCCCTCCTGCGCCCGCCATTTGCCTGCGATGACAAATGTAAATCATCGTTCATAATCGAGAATTATCGGAATCCATTCATATGCAGCTATTAATTCAATCAGCTTTCCCTTTTTCTCTCGCCAATTGCTTCAACAGAAATCGGCAAACTCTCTCTCTCCCTCTCTCAACTTCTAATGGCACCACTCGCCCGGCGAAATGGGTAATTCAATTAGAAAATGTCGCACATCCTGGCGCCCGAGACTCGTGTCTCAGAGTGGTGGATTTCTACTCTTGACTCTCCCACTCAGTCAATGAGTGAGACAAACCGACCGACCGACCAACCAACCAACAGAGAGTGGCGCGTGGTAGAAGGCCATTAATTTTCATAAAGCCGCCACACTGTCCAAGAACCATCGTCGTTCTAGTCAACGTCGTCTGCCGTCCTCAGCCACACAATTATGTTTGATTAATCTGGTCCGTTAATTTACATTATTGCACTTATACACACACAAACTCTCATTCACATTCTCTGCAACCAAATACTCCAATCGAGCCGACTATTTGCATTGCCTTGCGGAACCGAAACACCACCACCACTGCTACCAGAAACAGCAGCAACCGGCAAAAAAAGAAAAAGCCAGTGTATGAGCTTCAATTGGCAAATACACAAGCTCGACAGTCAATCGCAAACAGTGCTTTAGTACTGCCATCATCATCACCACCACCACCAGAAACACTATTCGAAGTAGCATGTCACCAAGGCAAGGTGATCGACGTCGTCGAGAGAAAGAGAAAAAGAGAGAACTGAATGAGAATGAAAATGAGCAGTCACTCAAGCCAGTCATTCAGTCAGTCAGACAGATCCAGACAATTGCAGAATCCGCTCTAGCTGAGTTGAGCCTTCAACGGCCGAGCGATTATTGGCGGTGCTGTGAGCCCAGTTCGCCGAGGCAATTTCGAGGCAAAGGCGAACAAACAAAAAAGAAACAAGCGTCCGGCCTGTGTGAAGAGAAGGATATACTGATAGAGATCTAGCAGCAGTAGTCAGCTTGCCATCCAATTGCTAGGCCTTTCTTTGCTGCTGGTGATGGCCGTCACCGCGGCCGCTTGTCGCCTACACACATTCACTCACTCTATGAGCTCGCTGTGCTGCCGAAACTGCTTCAGTCGGCTCATCTATTTATTCGGCAACTTTGTATTTGTTTGGCTTATGCCTAGATAAATTAATTTCACTACTCTGGAATAGTACTGCACTTGTCCTCTTGGCAGCGGCAACGGCAACGGCAAAAACAGCAAATCTCGAGCATTATTATTTGATTTTGTTTCCAGCCTTCACTTTGGTTTGGGCCCTTTTTCTGGTCTTTATGTGCCTCTAAGCCTTTCTTTCTCTTGCCGTATCAGGAACAGCAGCAATCGTCACCGATGTTATATTAGCGGTTTTTAATTTAATTGCGCCATTAAATCAGCGGTCGTGGTCGAAGTGGTCGTGGTCGTAGCCCTGTTTGTGATCACATGGCACTCACACACTGACTGGACCACTGGCATCATCATCATCGGCCTCAATTCTCTGCCTCTAATCAAATTGTTGTTAAATTCTATTGACACCGAAGCGTAACACTCAAACTCAATTTGCCGTTGCAACAGCAGCAGCGGTAGCAGCAACAAAAGCAGAAGCATCAGCCAAACAGTGGCAGTCTCTCTTGTGCTTTTGTGTGCTTAGTAGATGAATTAGAGACTGGTTCTCGGCGGAAATATGAAAAACAATATCGCAAAACGGGAGAAAGAAAAGTGAAAGAAGAGTAGTGCAGACAAAGACAAAGAATGGGGCAAAGGAGGAATAAAAAAGAATGGAAAATGGAAAATGGCCCCAACTGCGGCTAGTTCAATGTGCTCGCTTCAATTGGCCATTGCGGCGATCAGCGGCAAAAGCATGTCTAAACTACAAAAGTGCTTCGATCTGCAGCACAGATGACGACCATGATGTCCACTGCCATTACGTCAACCTAGTGCCCAATGGCCATGGGACGGCGAGCATGCAACGATTCTCCCTTCTCTTCTTTTTGCATGCTACGCAAGCGAAAGAGAGAGAGAGAGAGAGAGAGAGAGAGAGAGAGAGAGAGAGAGCGAATGAGAAAAGGGAATGAGAAAAGCAAGGCGACGCAAAGGGAAAATTAATATAGCACACAATTTTGCGTTAAATTTTCCGTAAACAATAAAAGTTTAATTTGTTAAAGAATATACTACTAAGAAAGGAGAGGAAAGATGATTGCACTGAAAGGCAGGCGATTCAAGGGGGCAATAAAGCGACATCAGTCGATCGAACACTGGCTCGCTGCGGTTGTGTGCCAGCACTACTGAGCAAATGGCACCAACTCGAGCAGCACTTTTTCTTTTTTTCTTGACTCGCCGGGACGAATAAAAATGGCCCAGGCAAATAGTTGAACGACTAATAGGATGACGATGACGGAGAGCGCAATGATGTTTGATCGCGGCAATGAGAAAACTTATAACTCTCAGTCTCTGTGACTCAGTCTTGATCTGTCTGTTTGGCACTGTCAACGGCTGCTGTTTTCTCACTCCTTTCTTTCTCTTGCTCAATCTGCTCGGCATTACAATTTAATGTCTTTCCTTGTTCACTTAATTGCTTTATAATTGAATATATACAGGGGCAGAGACAGAGAGAAAGACAGACAGACAGTTGCACATACATTCGCCTGTCTGCAGTGTGTGCCGACTTTACAATATACTTACATTAACTTTACATTTAATGGGCAAAGTGAAGGGGTAGTTGGAGTTGAAAAAAAGAAAAAGGAAAATAAAATGGTAGAAAGAATGACGGAAGAATGAAGAATTCAATTGTCAACAAGTCAAGAACAATTAAGACAATTGAGCCAGCAAGTTGGTAAAGTTGGTGGCAGAGACGGGGGCAAATGCAAATTAATGAATGGGCAGGCAATGATGGTAGGTTGAATGGTCTGAATGGCACTGTGATTTATGGGCAGTTGCTCACAGTGGCAGATGACGGACGAGGCGCAGAGGGCCACTTGGCAGTTTAGATGCCTAGTCCTCCTCCTCCTCACTTTTTCTCTCTTCTCCTTTTGCCTAATGCCTGCTCAAAATGGCCTGCTCGATGGACGATGCACTGATTGGCGGCGACAAGCGTGCACAATTATCTGCTCGCTAATTAGCACAAGGCGATGACACATTCAACAGCAGTGACAGTGCAGCAGAGGTGAGGTGTGAGACTGAAAGGGCGAACAAACTCACTTTACAGTCAGGAGAAAAAAAGATGTAGTGGAGCTGTTGATCTGATAACTGCACACGCATGAGGTGATGATGCTACTGCTGCTGCAGATACTGCTGCTAGTACTAGAGCTGGTGATGATGTACGCCGCCGGCTGTACAATACAAAAAATCAGTGGGTGGACAGGATGAAGCTGTTTGGTGACACTGCCTTCTAGTAAGTTCAAGTGAGTGAACTGCTGCTGCTGCTGAGGGTGATGTGCACTGTGCGCTCTTTTGCCGCCAAATAAAGACGTGTCTGGTGGCGTCGTCGGCTTAAATACAGCCGAACGGATAATAATTTGCCGCTATATAGAATCAGACTCTACCAGTGCAGCGACAATGGGCAAGAAAGTGAGAGGAAGAGAAAGAGAGAAGGCATCGTAGTCGAAACCTTTCAGAGACGGTAGTAGACGGCCAATGGGCCATTTTGGTGCGTAGACGAAGTAGTCTGATATGAGGCAATCATGGTGATCATTGTGGCAGCAGGGAAACGCCACTTTCAAGTTCCAATGCATTTCTTTGTTGTGCTGCGCAAGTGATGATGATGTACTACTGCGCAAAGTGCATCAAAAGCAGCTGTCGTCTAGACAGAGACGAGTGGCAGTGGACAAACAAACAAAGAAAACAAAATCAAAACAACCAGAAAAAAGCAGTTCATTGGTGCATGGAAAAGGGTAAATCGATTGAGAGAGCAATAGAGTGTAAGAAGATGAACGTAGAAAAAGAAGTAGTGAAAAAAGGTGCACTTACAGAAAGAGAGACACGTCAAAAATATTGATTGATTCTAAAAGGCAGTGAACATTAATGTTTGAAGAGAAAAAGTAGAGGATCAATTTGAGACGATTTGCAAAAAGCTGAAAAATGCGATGTTTGAGAATGAAGAGTGCACAGAGTGTGATCACAGCTAATGACGAGTGCAAATGCATGTGCTCGGTGTAAATGGCGCCAGTGGAGAGTAGTAGTGCAGGAATGGCAAATCATCATTTGCAAAAAAACTACAAAAAAGACAAGGAATCAGAGAAAAGCTTTTCAGTGAAAAAGCAAACACACACACACATTCTGTCTGTGACAGCCGTGCTCGATCCGTCGTGCTCACTGACACACGCTGACTAACAAAAAACCGCTTTGTTTTAGCGTCATCACAGTTTTCTGACTTCTTTTTAATTTTCTTTTCTTTTACTTTACCTAATGGCCTTTTAAAGTGCAACCTTTTGTTGAGCAGAAAAAAGCCTGTCTTAGTGAAACATCAAAAGAGAGCAAAATTCAGTAAACCTTGAGCTGACTTGATGGAATCGATTGGACTGACAGACAACAACAGCAAACAATCAGACTAAATTGGCTACAATAATGCAAATCGACCTATTATCATGGCGAATTATTTTTCAAAACAAGAACGAGGCAACAAAGACGTTCATTTCAGGTGCCAATTTGACTGGATTCGCTCATTCTTATTCTTCCTCAATGCGACTCAATCGACTTTTGCGATCGACTCGCGCTTGGGTAATTAACCCAGCTTCAGTTTGGTAATTTGAATAACTGTTCATGTGTCAGTTTAAAGCAAGATAAAGTTAATTGGGCTCAATTAATTTAACACGACAATGTTAGCTGAAAATGTGTGTTTGATGATGGAACAAAAGCAGAAATGCTGTCCAACTGAGCGAAAGTGACAGTATTGATTTGCCATTTGCCATTCACGCAGATTAGACGTCAGCGCAAAACGAGCCAGTGGAAAAAGGGTAAAGAAGAAAGAAAAAAGAAAATATAGTGGTGAAATAGAATTGCATTTTAATAGTCTGCAAGGGAATGTCAATGTGCAGTGCTCATCAAGGTCTTGGCGATTTAGACGCTCTCAAAGAGCAGCACTTGGTGAAGCAGTGCAGTCTCCGGCAAATTGGCAAGTTTCTCCTTTTTTGACTAGAGATGCTTAACAAAGATGCGTTCCCTTAGCGTTCATTTAGCCAGAGGCGAGGACATTGGAAGCAGTCCTTGTTCCTTCTCAGGCAAATGCCAGCAATTGTTTGCCGGTATGCAACTGCAAATTGAAAGATGAGAAAAAATAAAGCAAACAGCAGTAAAGGGCTGACTGGTCCTGGAGGGTGCTTGCTAGAGCAACTCAGTTGGCGATTATTATTAGGAACAAAAAGGCTCAAAAAAGAGTGCATATCATTTATTAGGGCAATCGATAATAGTGCATTCTGTGACGGTCTGTCTGTCGGTGTGTGTGCGTTGCAGCGATCAGCCGATGAAAGACAAACGACATTTTAGCCTTTTGCCGATGACGCTTGCCAGTGGGTTGACTTTTGAAAATTGACAAATTGACGGCTTCATGTTCCATGGGTTTGCAAATGAGAGCCACGGTTTTGAACACTGGTCACACGTGACATCGCTAAAGTTAGAAAAAGACTGTGTGCAACAACGGTGCACACATCAGATTAGCAGACAAACTCAAGTCATCTACCCTCGCAGGGATGCCAAAGTTAGGCCTTCATGAGAGTGGTAATTTGCACTAAACTAGGAATGTTGTTGATTATGTTTGGTAGTGGTGTTGTGAAATATGAAAATGGTTCAAATGATGTTAATCTCAGCTCTTCTTTAGCTTTTCTGAGCACAGTTTTGCCATCTGCTAATTGCACGGCACATTAGAAGGCATGTTCGGTGCAGTCGCCTGGCTACCACCTCGTTTGTATGTATTGTGTGTGTGTAGGCGACATCACGCGAGCACAAGTGCTCGTCGATAACACAAAGTAGAGATTTGAAAAAAAAGCGCCGATTGAAAGGGAAAGTTGGAGAACTACCGATCAGTGCAAACACACACGTAGTGCGCTGCAAAAAAGCGATTGATATCAATTGACACCGAGAATTGATTGTTTTTTAATTGAGCAGAGATAGAGAGAGAGAGAGAGAGAGAGAGCGAAAGATGCAGTGATGCATATTTGATGGCGCACTCTTCGAGAGCATCGCTGCACTTGCACACACCAGCGCAAGCTGATAATTGCCTTTGCGGTGCTAATGATCAGCCAGGAAGAGGATGGCTGCGGGAAGGAAAACGGATGAGCAGTGAAGTGAGTGATGCGCAGTGACAACAACTGTCGATTGTTTGACAATAAATCATCAACTTTCGGTATGTATTCGGCTCACTCAGCAACGGGTCGGACATCAGAGATCGATTGACAGAGTGAAAACAACAGCAGCAGCAGCAGAGTATAAAGTATTTTGAGTTGCTCTCTAAAGAAAGCTGAAAAAAGAAAAAAACGCATCAAATCATTGCCAAAGACACATTCCACTTTCTTGATTCTGCTCGGCACAGATTTGCATCAGAGATGTGGCTCAGGACTCCTGAGTCAGGAGAGACTTAGTCTGTTCTCTGCTGGACTCGGCTGCTGACAAGTGCCTGTCATCAGTGGGGAAGGGGGCGCACAGTATATCAGCAGTCAATGTTGCTGTGCTGCTGTGAATTAATCCAAGTCAAGTTGAGGCCAATGCCATCTGACACTGACTGTGTTCTGTGTGGCCCTGACCATCACAACAGAAACAACAACGGCAGCAGCATGAGTCAGACACTTTTTTCCTGTTCAGCTGTTTGGTGTGGCAGTGTCAAGAGTGAACGGGAGCAATGTCTGTGCATGGAGGCACCCAAGCTCAGTTGACAGTTTACACTCTTTGTCTCTGCCTGCTCCCCATCTTTCCTTCACCCTCTTATCGCGACTCTTTCGATCGGCAAGTATTCTTTCTCTTTCTATGTGTGTTTTGTTTAGGCACTCGTCTGATTAATTAATTATTGCCTTCCTCCTGCCTTCCTTAGTCTCCACAACTAGTGAACTAGCAAATCCGAGGAGAAAATTGCAGAGTAACAATGTGTGTGTGTGTGCTGAGCAACCGATAAAAAAGTATTGACAGACTGCACTGTTCTGGTGCATTGTGCACGATGCTCTGTGTTCCCTGGTTGTTGCTGTTGCTGATGTTGCCACTGCACTCGCCGGATTAGTAGTGCTAGTGCCTTTGAAGCGCCGCCGATAAAGTGGCCAAATTATCGCCACCACTGACAGGCGGCTCACTACAACAGCAGCAGTAACTCTCTCACACACTTCCTTCTCCTCCTCCGCACTTACACTCATTCCTCTCTGTCTGTTGTCGAACACGCTCGTAAAGGCTCAAATGCACCCAATTTTGTCCATTTCCCCTTTCCTTTTTAGCCTACCCCTTCCTTTCCTCCCTATCATTTTTGTCGCGTCAAATAGAGCTAATAAGAAGAGAGGATCGAATCACCGATCATTAGCATCCACACAACAGTGTCACCCCTAATGGACCAGCCGAACAAGCTGTCCTGTAAAGCACTCTCTGTGTGTGTTTGTCTTTGACTTTGCTGCACTGCCTTCTGTCACTCTCGGGCACTGTAATAGCAATAGGCTGCACTACACTACAACACCAGCAGCAACTGCTAATCGAATGCGTATCAAGTCGGTGTAATTAAAAGCGCTGTAAAATGCGGCGATCGAACAAGTGAACAGCAGTGCAGCCGGCATTGTAGCATCATGGGCAACATCAGTTGTAGCAGCATTACTCGTTGTATTAGCAGCAGCAACAGCAGCAGTAGCCGATTGATCAGACTTGAGACTGGGCACAGTTGGCACCACTAGGGGTGACATATGTTCGCTGAAAACAGAGGCAATAAGAAAATGAGGCAGATAGAAATAGAAAGGGAAAGGAAAGGCCATTGGGCGCCACTACCGAACACACAGACAGCTTTGCCCAAGCAGACCCAGACAGCAGCAGCGTCTGCAGCAGGCAGACTCTGCAGGGCAAATGAGCGACCAGGCACGATTAGTACTAGTGTGCAAACTTGGCCTGTCGAAGCAATCGATCTTAACTTTTTCCATTAAGCAGAAATTCATCTGGCAGTATAAATCACAAGGCATCCTTCTAACTCTCACTCACCCTCTCACTCCCTCTCACTTTTTCTAATCGTGACGCCAGCGGAACGGATGAAGAGGAAGAAAAGAAGAATGGAGGGGGAGGCCAAAGTATACATACAAAGCGGGCAAACATGCATGCACATGAACTGTCGTTTGCCGTCCTCTCTTCACTTTTCAGTTTCTTCCTTGGCAAAACTTGCTGCTTGCCAACAACTTGCCAAGCAGTAGCGAGCGCAAGCTTTATTTGCCCTGTTTGAGGACTGCATTCACTTTCTCGACATTTGCGGTTTACTGGACTATGCTCTCACTAACGAACCACTACCAATACAGTTTACTCTGTTTCTAGTTGTGACTCTGTTTCAGTAGCTGTTTTGTTGGCCCACTGTTCTCACTCAATGTAAACAAGTGCTATAAATTTAAAGGGAAAGTGAAATTTTAAAGTCCTTGTCGGTGGCCACTGGACGAAGTGTCTCACTCTTCTGTGTGTGCGACAGTGTACTTCGGCGGTCAGCGTCGTCGGTGCTGCCGTCGGTCGTTTCCTGTCTTGATTGCACTTTATTTGATTTATGGTGCCGTGACATTGCCTTTGCCAACACACACTTACACTCACACTCGCACTCGCACAAACGTCGAAGTGAGCCTTAATATTCATGTGTCGGTTGTTACACTGTCGCCGACTTGACTATTCAAAGTAGCCCACTAGATCACAGTTAGTCCGGGACACACAATTGCGGGAACATTGACTGAACAAGTCAGTCCCCCCAAAACCTTAATTTTTCTTGAATCAGCTACTCTCGTTATTAAAAGTTAAGAATCACAGAAAGAAGTATGTTTGATGTAGCCGTGCCTCACATCTACCCAGAAATGCATTTGTCGGTGCTTACGCTTTGATTGGCTCGGTGACAGATGGGAAACTCAAACGGCGGCTCGGCAACTTTGCAAGCTGGCTATTGACCTAATTGAGTCTTCATTTTGCCTGCTTCGTTTTCTTTTTTCGGTAGCTTGTTACAACGCTCGCAACACTGCTGGCGTGCACAGCGTAAATTTAAAATGTTTTCTTAATAGACAGACGAAATCAATATGTCAATCTGTGCAAACCAGAGAGTGACGAGGGTGAAGGCAAGCTTACTTCCCTTTTTGACAACGTTGATGGAGATGCTAAGCCTGCTGCCACTTGACGGCCACTTATTTTACTTTTTTACTTTTCACTTTCAAGTTACTTCCAGTCTATGTTGGTTTGTTTTGATTTGCTAATTGCAACTATTTGAATGAAGTAACACAGTGCAACCATCTCCGGTTTCAGTACCCACCTCGTGACCCATTTGCCTCAAACACCAATTTTGTGAAGACGATAAGCAAAAACAATTTAAAAGGCTCTATGCCGAGTCAACTCCGCAGCGCCTCGGCAGAGCGATTTGCCCCTCTTTTATACTTTTGTTGGCCATTTGCATTGTTCAGTCATGTACGCAGTGCTATAAAATGGTAAAACTAAAAAATTCAATTTAAAAGTAAAATAAAACCCAAATTCTCTTAGGATTTGTTCGGCTCAATTGACCAGTGTTCTCTCAGTGTTTTCTTTGTTCTCGGTTTCTGCTGCTGCTACTGCTGCTACTGCTGCTGACCGGCAAAACTGGGAAATGGGAGCAACACGACGAGCTGTCAGCTGTGTCGTGTCATTGGCGCTCCAGTGGCAGTCCAGTGAATGCCAAGGAAGGGGACAGACTGGAAAAGTCGGACATGGACCAAACTGCACCGTCCTATTATGCACAATTTGTCGTAGCCGAATCAACAGTAGTACACTACTACTGCTGCTGCTGTCTAGTTGTACTCCAATGGCTCAAAAGTCGTTCGCTCAATTGGCTAATGCACTGGCCATCGTATAAGAAGAAGAATACTACGACTGCTTCTGCTGTTGACGCTGATTCGGATGCTGAATTTGCCGTATCTGCTGAGGGGCCATTGCTGCAACAGCATTCAAACCATCAGCAGATCGTTCGATGGTGCTTCGATCGCTTGATCGACTTCACTCGCTCGCTTAAGCCGAGAGTGGCACGCTGTCGTCATTGATGTCCTCCTCCTATTGCCTACTCTGCAATGTCATTGTCTGCTCAATTTTTATAAAAACCTCAGACACTACCTCTCAATAGGCAGTAGTTGTGTGTGAGCCGAGGTGGTTTTGTCCCGTCGCCGATCACCACCATCCCCATTACCATCAACATTTCCTCACTATGACTTTAATTTGAATTTAAATTTTCACTAACGCCGCACCGATTTGCACTGTCTGACGCCTGGCTGAGCTGCTTTGTATGCAAGTCGAGCAAGAATTGACGAGAAAATGAAGAAGAAGAAATAGAAGGAAAAGAAAAGGAAAGTGGAGACGATGGCCCAACTTTGCGGTTAGCAGTGCTGACAGCACAGGCAATAACACAGCAGACAGCAGACATCAGTGCGCACACGGGCCACATGGCCTACCATTATGACTCAATCAATTCAATTGTCTAGTCGACAGAATGCGCAAGTGTGTGTGTGCACTGCAAAAAACATAAAAGTGAAGAAGAAGTTCACTGAAGAGGGAGAAAGAGCGAAAAAAGCAAAGTCAGCCACAGGCCACACGACTAACCGCACTCTGTCTGATTGCGACTAATTTGTCATATATCGATTGCGATATACGACGCTTGTTGATGCAGTAGTGGTAGTAGGCAAATTAAGACAAATTTTCTCTAAAATCAAGTTCGCTAACTTCAAACAGCTGCAATGCTGATGCCGAATTACTGACTATCAAAGTTGTCGCCGGTTGTGCTAGTAGTATCCACGAGTTCTCCTTTGCTGGTTTTTGAAGCATGAAACAATTTTTCCCCCTTCTTTCTTTCACTAGTTCCACTACCCTCTGTTTGCATCAATTTGCTGTCGATGAAGAGTGCCGATGACAGTGTCTGTCAGTGTCTACAAAAGAGCACTGCACTGCCTGGTCTGCCCCTCTCTTTCCCCTCTCATCCGCATTATCATCAGGCACTGCCAAATGGGATTTATGTATGTAAAGTTGACAGTGGTGTGTGCACGAGTGTGCATTTGCAGCAGAACTGAGCTTCAACTAACTAGGCAAAAGCTAGGCAAAGCTTCTCACTGCTACTCACTCTTCGACTTTGGGGACACGTTCAGCTTTGTTGAGGTGAGCTTTGCTGCAGCACTAGCACCAGCACCAGCAAATGGACGCTCATTCAGTCTGTGCACTTTGTGGTTTGTACAGCAAGTGACAGTCCTGAGGTCAGAGGAGGCGAATGCCGGTCGATCGAATCACGATGCCACACTTCCACTGCTACCGCACTTTGCCGTCACTTTGTCCTTGTCCTGTGCCATTGAACTGTACTCTCATGAGCAGAGAACGTGAACAGCCACCGACTGGCAACAAAGTGAATGAATGACTGAATGAAGAAAGGAAGGCGACAGTTTGTTTGACATTAGCCAAGACGAGCATTTACATTGACAAAAAACACAGTGGGGAAGAAAAAGTAAAAGTTTACAAACTTTCTCCTCCTGAGCTGCCAAGAGAGCTGCGCGCCCAGCGACAAATGGGTGCACTTGCTGTAGTGCTAAAAACGAAGAGGAAGAAGTGCCTCAGCGACAAACACGACGACGCCCGAACAAACGAGACAAACTAGACTATCATTGAGACCACCGTCAAATGTCAATTGATTACGATTGCGATGATTTGTGCCCAAGTGCGCTACTGCAGTCACTACTGCTCAGTGGCAGTGCAAACTGCAGCACCAGCACCAGCAGCAGCAGGATCAGAAAGCACGGAAATCTTGAGACGCCGAGTGGAGAAAGCTATGAATTATTAATGCGCTCATGTAGTGTGTGTGTGTGTGTGTGGATCTGCTAGCACATGGACAGTGCCAGGAGAGCAGTAAAGATGAAGATGAAGACAGTTTGCTGGTGATGGTGCAGCATGGTCTGCTTGTCACCACCGACACTGGTGAGATGGCACTTATCAGTGTCTGTGTCTGTGTTTGTGTGAGTGTCTCTACTAATTGAGCCCTCTTCTTTATCTGGTTGTGAAAACTTTTGTTGGCCCTAGCTGAAAAAGCCTTTCTGTCAGTTCGTGTTTGTGTTTGTGCAGTTTCCCTTTTCAATGTTTTCATCTAATTATAAATTATTTTTTGCAACTTTTTTCAATGTCATTTACAGAGGTTTCAAGGATACAGTCACTTATTTAATTCTTGGCATTTCTACTGAGTTTAGACAATTGTTTTTCCAATAACATTAGAATCAGCATTTTTCTTTGGTTTTTATTTTACTTTGCATTTTCTGTCTGATCAACCAACAACACATTTTTTGTTGTTTTGTATTCAAATTCGTCTGTATTGCATAAAACTGCACAGCATTGCCATAAATTGCAATTAGCATTGTGCAAATCAGTAATAATTAATGTGGTGCAATTGGGCAATTTGCCGGCCAATTTAGATGCGACCCAGTCGTGCGACCAATGCGAAATGGAGTTGTCCATGCTGGGAGAAATGAATTGAAAACAAACCTAGCTGGTGCCGAATGCATTTGGCATCTATTTTAGCAGTAGAGCAGTGCTGCTGCCCAATTCGGTGTCCTTCATTAACTCAGATAATCCCCCATCGCCTTTACCAGGGTCTTACCTCAGTGGGCCAACCAGTGCACTCTACTCTGCAGTCCTGTGTATGCAGCCCACATGCTTGCTTGCCCAGCAAATTCGTCCGCCTATCTATCCGACTACTGCAAGGCCATATTAATGGCAATAATCAGAACTGAAGCAGCACTCTCAGCACTCTCCTTTCTAGGCTTTCCCTCCTTCAATATCACTTGCGCAAGGCACCAGCGGTCGCACTTTTTTCTTTCTGGTAGCTGCTCCAATCGGAGAATCAAACTAATTTTCTATTAATTCCAGCCAAAGTTCAGTCGGTGCAAAGTAGAAAGTCGGCAGCAGTGAAGGAGTGTCGCAGCAAAGTGTCCTGGCAGTGGCTCAGTGCCGTCTGGCCAACTTGCTTTCTCCTTTCTGCAGCTCACTTTGCCCTTTCTTCCTTTTTCTCTTTCCACTGTGTGATCGATACAGACCAAATAGGCTTGGTGACACTTTTTTCCTGAGCAGCAGTGGTGTGCAGTGTGCATAATCCCATGATTAGATGCACGGCAGTCAATCAATAAGATTAACTGTCGCACATCAACTCTAGCCAACTAAACTCTCTGTAAGCATGCAATGCGTGCAATGTTTCTCTCTTTACTTTTGACTCCTTTAGTCTCCGTTTAGCCTCACTGTTCGACCAAAAGCAGCCAATGAGCAAAACTCTCAGTCACTCTGTCATTCGGCGGCAGTGGCGACGGAGTTTTGTGCATTCAGTGACTGGCTATTGTTTCAGTCACTCGATGATTTCCGGGAAAACGATGGTTGAAAGTAGCAAAGCATTGCCCTTTTTTTCTTGACTGCTGCAGTCCCTGTCAGGCAGACCAATTTGCGGGGCAGTTGTGCACAAAGTTAAGTGAAAGAGTGCGCTCAGGCTCAGGCTGTTGTGATCTTTGTAGAAGACTGCCAAACTTGCAAAAGCTTGCAATTGTCAGGCAGCAGCAGAAATGGAAAATTAAAACGAAACAAAACAAAAAAACAAAAAAATAGAGATGCAGAAAGGAAAAGGGGCAAAAAGAGGAGGGGGTTGCAGGGGAAAGTTCAGTCTGTGTGTGCGTATATTGGATTGGTTCAAGGCAGACAGTGCACTTCACTATTGCCTACTACTGACAATTGCGTTCCGTCTACGCTAATAGCGCTAATAGGATTGCATCCCATGCAAAGACTGACTTCCCATGCATCAACGACGCCCTGACTGGCGTGCACGCCAGCGCTCCCTAACACCGACACCACCAGTTTCCCTCCACCGATCTGTTTACCCTGCCAATTACGCCCTTCTCCCGCGTTGGCTGCCTGCGTCAGTTGACAGAAGCACGTAATGCAGCTTCAGCAGCTAGACAGTTTGCTAACTTATTTACAGCTTCACGACACCCAAGTTCTCTGTGTGTGTGTTTGTGAGTGTGTGCTCAACCGGGCAGACAAATCGATCACTGCAACGTGCCACTTTCCGGTGAGCAACCTTGATTTGAATATTTGTCTCGTGCGCAGCTGCTGAATGGAGCCATAACTGAAACCTTCACTGATCAAAAAGGAATATTACGGTAATCACCGCTCTACGTTAACCTAAAACTGCTTTTGTTGTTTAAAGAGGCAGCATGGTCAATTCCTTTCAATAGACTGACCAAAAAGTAATGGGTGTCATTGTGTGGTGTTAAGGGTGGTATTTGCTCACTGTTTCTCCTTTGCGACACTGGTGTCTCAAAACAGTCACCAAATGTTGCGTGTGTGTGTATGGGTGCGTCACCGATTTGAGTGAGCCATCATTTGTGGCCTCACACTTGAGTTGTATCTCGGTGATGTCGGTGAAGGGAAGAAGGGGCATTAAGCTTCTTTACAGTACAGTTGAACTTAAGAAAAAGACGCCAAGTAGCGAATTAAGATGTATCTGTGCTGATTGCTGGGCGCGCAAGTGGTCGTTTTGGGGCATTGCCATGTTCAGAGGTTTTCTCTAGCAGTTGAACCTCTTGTTCATTGCTTGCTCGATGCGGTCTGCCGTTGTTGCCTTTTTGTGCTTACCATCATTGCCAATAAATGAGAGAGAGAAGGGACAGCGTGCCCACTTTCTCTCAGTTTCCTGCAAAGGGGATCACTGCTGGCGCCTGGTGATCCTAATGCTGGCCATAGAAGAAGAGTGTCGTTTGTGTGTGTTTTAAAGGGCAGCAAGCACTCTGACACTACTCGATATGATTGCTGTTTGCGTGTGGGCTGCCTACTACGCCACACCATCTCTAATCGTCATATTGATTGGCCAGCACTGCCACTGCAAGGGTGCCAAGAGATGAACTCCGTGAGTGAGAGGCGCAACATCAGTAGCAACAACAACAGCAGCAA
>JAALOO010000953.1_pt2 | contig 15556 bp, 8 predicted proteins | sample 7257641 | NCBI WGS metagenome assembly JAALOO01 (sample SAMN14085613, study PRJNA598686) | mite metagenome | biome: ENVO:01001000; feature: ENVO:01001002; material: ENVO:01001226; isolation source: single female mite from University of Michigan culture on fish food culture... ...
ACACACACATACATACATTTGTCTCCATTTCGCATTTGCCTTTTCTGTTTGCTCCTTCATTTGTTAGTTAGGCAAACTAATGCGCTTCGGAGAATGGCAATTAAAAGTGGGCAATAAGTAAGAACTGTGGAGAGAGGGACAGAAAGAAAGAAAGACAAAGCGGATGACAACCGGCGTGATTGCAGGGATACACAAGAGCACAAATGCACCGAAACGACGACAACGACGACAACGACCAAGCACCGGTAATGGCAAAGTGCTGCTGCTGCAACAAGGTGCACACACTGGAAATGACACCTGTTATTAACAATAAATTAACCCCCGGCTTTGTCTACAGTTAGCTTTGGCTACTTGACTACTGTCCATGGTAAGGAGGCAGCCAGACAAACAGACAAACCAACCGACAGACAAGTGCACACCATTGCAATGAATGCACAGGCAGAGAAAGGCAAATCGCCGTCAGTTAGCAAGTACAGTGACTACATAAATGAAAGGTAGACAAAAAGTAAAGCTTAAAAATTGTCACAAGGTAAATTAAATAACCATCAGATGAAGTGGAAGAAGGCGCCGGCAAAAAGGGAGGAGAAAAACGATGGCTGCTGATCTCGGTGCTCGTTGAGACAATGAGCAAATTTATCATTAGAAACTGACAATTGTGAAACACACAGGGTGATTCGAATATACACTGCTCTTTTTTTGGGACGCCGAAACAGCGACGATAAAAGCTGCAGTCAAAAACTTTACCAGCAGCAGCCGCAGCTGCTGTGAAGCATGGCCGACGTATAATATAATATATCGGCGTCAGTGTGAGCTTCGAAATGAGAAAAGAAAGAGAGAGAGAGAGAGAGAGAGAAGAGGGGCGGCGAAGAAGGTGATCCTCGGAGGAGGAGATCACCGCTGCGCAGAGTACTGCGCGAATTAAAATAAATCAGTCCCCACTTGACGCTGCGGTGCGTCTGTTGAGTGAGTGAGCGAAAAGATAATGTGCTGAAGAGGCGCAGAAGAGGAGGGCAGAAGGAGACAAACATCAACGACAAAAGGAAAAAACTGTCACCCGAAATAAAGTAGCAGCACAGCAGCAGAAAAAAGAACAGCAAAGAAGAAGAAGAAACAGCAGCACAACAAACCAAAAAGTGATCAATGGAGGGCGGCAATTGGTCACAGTGAACAGTGAAGGTAGATAGCGATTTGTACGGTAGATTTGCAGGGTACGCAGCGCATGCAAGACGAGTTCTATGCCTATGAAGGGCAATTACATTACAACTCGGTAGTCGAAGGTCGCAAAGTTGTGAATTGGTAGTCGTGGTTGTGGTAGTTTTCGCCTAGCACGCATTATGTCAATTGAAACCGTGGCCGTGTGCACTCGTACTCATTTTTATGTGATTGTACTTACCGGCATGTGATGAGACAAAACCATGTCAGTGGACAGAGAGGAGGAAAAAGCGCTGGTCGTCGCCAAGAAAAGATGATCAGAAGTGGTTAAAGTGTGCACCTTCTGAATGTGTTTCAGTCTGTTTAGAATGTTGGAAGAAGTGGCACTGAAAAATTCAACGTCGTGCTTCGGTGAGCTCTCTTTCACTCAAAGCTGCCTAATGGTCACCGGCTCGATGATCCTGCTGCCACCGCCACCACCACCGTTGGTGTGTGTGTGTAGTGGTCTACACTCTTCGTCTTTTCCTTAATCATTGAAAATTAGGTGCACTCACTTGCTCTCAAGTTGCTGGCAATAGTGGCGATGGTGGCGTTGTAAACTGGCAGCGATGAGAACAGAGTGCGCTAACTGCTTTTCAGAGCAAAGTGCATGTGCGAGTGTGTGTGTGCTCGACTGAAGAGTTAATCGGTGGAAAAGGTGACTTTTTTGACTATCAGGTCTGAAGAGGGGGGGCTGAGGGGTAGGGCTGGGGTTTTGCACTACAACAAGCGAGCCGCAGCCAAAGGAGATGGAGACAAACTAGATGAGAGAGAGAGAGAGAGAGAGAGAAGCACACGCGATGATCATCAGACAGTGTTTGACAGTGGTAGTAAGCAATGGCGTAATTGTTTTCCGTAGACGACGACTGCAATGAGCATGTAGATGAGAGCGAGCGAGCAAGCGAGTTTGTCTTTATGGAAAATGAATGAATTGGATGGTAATGGCCGACTGGTGGTCGACGTCGATGATGATGACTGCTCTTTACTCCTGGTGATGACAGCACAGGGTAAAAGAAAAAGAAGCAGAAGCTGAAAAAGAAGTGCCACTGCACTTTTCTGCCGGTCGTCGGTCGGCGACAAACGTTCACCTGTGTGTGCGCGAGCACTCGTTAAATTAATTTTCCCTTTCGGTTGCTGAGCTGTGTCCAGACAAGGAGTAAGGGAGAGAGAGAGAGAAGGAGAAGGAGAGGGGTGAGCAGAACGACAACGACGAAGACGCCGATGATGATGATGTTGTTGGTGATGATGATGATGATGATGATGAGGGGGCAACGAGCCGACTGTTGCTTGAAACAGAACTACCGACTACGACGACAACGACGGTAGCCGACAAAGTCACAAAGTTTTTCTTGTGTCTTTTTCTTCTTCTTCTCCGTTTTTGTCTTCTTCAACGAAAAGACACCGTGGTGCACAACCGTGCGTTAGCACTGGCGGTCGGCGAAGAAGTGAACAAGTGAACAGCTACTGCTGCTTGATCGGCGACGGCGGCGACGACGACGACTGCAGAAGAGTCGGTCGGTGAGAGAAAAATAGCGAGAGAGGCAGAAAGATGGAAAGAGAGAACAACGAAGAGAGAGAGAGAAAGAGAGAGAGATGAAAACAAGGCAGAGCTTGCGCAGCCAGTGAGCACACTGTCCTGCAGAAGCTGTTGCCTAATGCCTCCAATTTACCGGTTACTAGTGGTGGCAGTGCTAGCAGTGCTCATGGTAGTGGTCGTCGCTGGTATGGTATCCATACTGCCGCTGCTCAATTCAAACGACTTCATCATCATCATCACCACCACCGTTGCTGAATCACTGAACAAAAAAGCTCAAATGTGCTCAAGCCTTGTGAGTATCAATTGTGCCCACTGGCAAGGCACCTTTCTGCCTACCTGCTCGAATCGTTGTACATTGGCTTTGCGACTACTACAACTACTACTACTATTCTCTGTGCCTCACTGCTATCACTAATTAATCACCAAAGTTGATCATCATCATTCAGTGGCGGTAACACCATTGCCCTCCTCACCGCACTAGTCAAAGTTGTCGTCGTTGAATCTTGTTGTTGCAACCAAACCTAATCAGTAGTCGAATTAGTTTTAGCGAGAACGAGAGAGAGAAAGAGCGCGCGAGCAGAACATTTGGCGACAATCGTGTGGCCATTAAGATTGCCAGGCAGCCTGCAGCAGAAGCAACGGAGGAAAAAGAAGAAGAAGCGTGTACAATTGGCCGAACAGCCGTGAACATGGACAGAGAGGGAAAGAGAGGAAACGTAGTAGTAGAAGAGCAATTAATTGTCGCCACCAAAAACAAATCTTAATGGCATCTCATCAGTGGAAAATGTATCTTTTTGTCACTGGGCACTGGGCTACCACTACGGCTGGGCACAGCCACATTTGCGCAGTCTTTCTGTGCCGCCTGCTCCACTGCGGAGAAACATTGTTTCAGTGTAATTCGGTGCAACCACCACCATCACGGCCACTTTTGGTGCGGGCAATCACCGTTTGGTATCGAGTTTCTTCTTCTCCTTGACTGGCCGCAAACACTCACAACGTTGGCAGCGAGACTACCCTCAGCCACTGGTGGCACCAATCATAATCTACGTCTTTGGGAAGCAGTGAAATAATGCAACACTAATTTAATCGACTATAATTGTGCTCTATGGCTAATTGAATATAACGAGCAGAGGATACCAAGAACAAGGCAAGCCAGTCCAGAGAATGGGACAAAAACATCGGTGCAAAGAGAAGCAAAAACAAGAAGCAGTGATGTGGTAAGGGCAAAGTGCAGCCAGCATTAGATTGAATCCAATTGGCTCTAATTACATTAGCTTTACAAATTTATGGATTTGCAACAACGGTGCAGTCAACTGACACAACCAACACTGCTGAGCTTTCAGCTATGGTCACCATTTCTGAAACATTAACTTTAGCTTCCGGTTCTGGTGCTGCAGCTCGCCAAATGGTGGACGGTAGAAAAAGGCTCGTAAAAAAAGACAAAAGTTTGCCTGCACAGCTGCCCAGCTTCTTCAGCTGGCTGCGTCAATTGGCAGAGCTTCTTTCTTCTAATTGCACTTTCTTTCTACTTTCTTTCAACTGGCCAAACCGAAACTGAGCACAGTAAAACTTTGCCTTCTAGTCCATCTTTGCCGATATAATTTCCGCCCATTTAAATCGTAACCATCGACCCAGGGAATGTTTTGTGCAAATTGAGATTAGATTAACTCTCACTGATCACAGTGTACCCCTGCAGACACTATTGGACACTACACACAAGCTATGAGCAGGGAAAATTTTGTTCTTGTTTGCCTTAAGAAAAAACCCACATCAGATTTGGTGTCCCGTTATTCTTGACTTCCTTTCTCTTTTTTCTCTTGATGGTATTTTTTTCCCCATTTTTCCTTGCGGCAGATCTAATTTCAGCTAAACCAAAATGAAAAAGAGAAATGAGCAGAGAAAATGCAACGGAATTCCTTCCCGGTTACAACAAAATCGGCCACGAATCGAGTTACTAATTGATAGATTGATGTACGACGGCGTTTTTGTCTCTCATCTCTTCTGCTTTTTCAGTAGAATTATCTTCACAAACATTTTCTAACACGCATTCACTCAAACTACTAAAGACAAATCGAAAAATTTTTTCTTTTGCCAGCAAGCAAAGTGCCGGCTTTCTTTTTTGCAAGAAGTAACTTTAGAATTGAAAAAAATTGCAAAATGCACTCAACATAAACAGTAACAGCAGAAGCATTTTCATCTGCAGGAACACACTACTTTCCCTCTTAACTAATGGATCGAAATAAAATTAATTAATTATCAAATTATGAGGAAACATCCGCAAATCACATTCAAACTGCCTTACGCACATCTCAAGTTTCAAAGCTCTCTCTTCATTAGTATTTTTTGGTGACGGTGGTTGATGGCTGCTTCATTTGTCATTGCCCTCAATGATTGCACACATGCACTATTTTTCAACTGATTCAAGTACAGCCAACAAACCAGCTACTTTTTTCTGCCAAAGAAATCTTTCTAAAGTGATTTTGCCCGTTGCCACTGTGTGAGCTTTGTGGGTCACTCAGTCGGTCGGTCGGTTAAAATAAACTGAAAAAATGGCGATACCATTTTGTGAAATTATTATTCACCACTTTAGAGCCTTTTGAGCGTCCGTAAACGGGCAAGAAAAGCTGGCCTCTGGCCAATAGTTGCCTAGTAGTGGCAGGTTTAAACTGCCAAACTGGAGAAACAGCGGCCAGCAAATAACAAAACAATTAAGCAGTCGGGCTATAGCAGAAGCAAAAAATGGCTGCGAAATGTGGGCAGCAATTTGTGCGGCAGAAAATTGGTGAGAAAGAACAGAGTTTGACGATGGCCATTGTGCACATCCCCACATTGACCCTCCCCATTTCTACATTACCTTTATTCAAAGTAAAGCACTCAAAACACGGCATGAAAAGTAAACATGTGATTACCATTACTGCTTAGTTTTAATTTCTACTTTCATGTAAACGAAAAAACATTGACTGTGCGACAAACGAGCCTTTTTTTCGTTAGGGTCACTTGAAAAGTCACCTGACCGTCACCACCAAGTGACAGCGACTCTAAAACAACAAACAAATAAATACTAATTTCACCTTTACGGGAACTTGTTTGTAACCAAAAATAAAACCTCTTTTTCAGCACAGCAACAGCTTCAAAGAAAGCAATTGAGAAAAACAAAAAACAAAGAAAAGCAAACAAAGCAATCAGTGGCAGTCAGCAAAAGGTGGCCGAACTAGGCACAAGCAAAAAGAGAAGAAGAAAAGGATGCATCCCAACGAAATCGGCCAATCAAGTCATCAAGTGCAGTGCAGTCAGTGTGTGCACCATTTTTCACAGTGACCGTTATCAGTTGAGGAGGCACGCGCTCAGCAGCGGCATCAGCACTAGTGGGCCAGAAAGAGCTCTACTGAACCGGCAATAAAGCGTGTGTGTCAGGCAGTGAAAGAATGGCAAATGACAGCTTGTCAGAAATGGCAGAAGTGCCACTGAGCAGCACTGGTCAATCATCTGCCTCTCAATTGCTACCTGTCGCTTAATTGTTTACTGCTCACTGTCATCTGCTTCAATCGGCCGCCTCCACGTTTTAAAGTTAAAAAGTGAAAAAGAGCAGCACAGTACATTGAAAAAATAGTCGACTTTTTATTTAAAGATATACACTGCACAGTCACCACCGGTTGCTCCTGGTGGTTGCCGGTGCTGTCAGATTGTGCTGTCAATTAACCTGCCTTTTCTGTTTTGGCAATAGCTAGAAGAAACAAAAAAAGAAAAAAAATGATATCAACTGACTTTTCAGCAGTCAAAGTAAAGTGCCAAAATTGCTCAATCTTTGACACTGAAAACAAAATTAAGCAATCAACGAGTGGCGAAGAAGTAGGAGGCAAAGAAGGCGAAGCGACTGGATGCAAAAGAGCACCCAAAAGAAGGAAAGCTCAAAGAAAGCCAGCCACAACTGCCAACTGGGAGAAAAAGCAAACAACGCTTCTTAACGTTCTGACACACAGTCACAAACTTGCAAAGGTGGCAATTAGTCAGAGTCAAGAAGAAGTTAAAGTTGAAGGTGGCATCAAAGACAGTCAACAGGTTGAAAAGTGCATGTGCCTTGGTTCCAGTAGTGCAGCAGAAGACTACTACTTTCATTTGAACCAAAGTCAAGTGAAATAATTAGCAAGAACGTAAAACAAGAATATGCAGAAGAGTGCAACGGAGAAAAAAGGGAATAATTAGAAGGATGCAAGAAAGAGTAGCAGTGAGAAGGTAGTATGACCAAGGTAAGGGATGTGTGAGGAAGGAGTCAGTGGAGCAGAGTATGCTGTTTCCACTGCCAGTGTGCAGTCCAGTCTGCCACCGGTGTGCAATTAAGTAATTGCTAGTTTCCGTTTAGTGGATAAGAAGGTGAAGGAGCAGATCCAAAACGATCATCATCAGCAGCAGCAGCCAGTGAGCAAGAGCGGTCCAGCAGTGGTGGTGCAAACTGCGCGCAAGTGAGCAAAAGTTTGTCACTGTTTTGTCTGTCACTTGCCATGTCAATTACTGCTGCTAATGGCGTGCAAATTGCAAAAATGGTGAAAATGAAGTGGCACTACAAGGCACCGGTGGCGGTGGTGGCGGTGGTGGTGTACACGTTCCTGCCATGAAGACAAAGAGGCTCTGAAAGGCAGCTGTCAAGGACAATCAGAGTACAACTCGAGCGTGTGCATAGGTTAAGGTGGCTGCATTTTGCTGGATGATCTCTTCATCTTCGTCTGTCACTTGTTCATTGTCACCCATTCAATGCTCTTATCAGTGACAGTCTCATTTTCTGTTGGTTAACTCTACTTATCTAAACTCTGCTTATCTTTACGACTATCTGTACCTTTGCTGCCGCTTCTGTTTCCTTTCCTAATGTTGAAACACAGAAAGAGCGGCAACGTGAGGAGATGATGACGATCACCGGTGAGTGTGATCCGGTGAGTTGGCGCACAGCGCGAAGCTAGTTAGCGCAGAAAACCGGGTGTTGCGACAAAAAACACAATCACTCATAAAAAGGCGGCAGATCGTTACCGATGAGAATCTCGTTTGTGCTGGCACGTTTTTCGCATGAAAAACTATCTAGTAAGCTAGACTTTGTTCATTGCCAATTTGCCTAAGTGCCTTCACCGGCGAAGATGAGTGGCCAGTGAGAGAGGGAGCAGGGAAAGAGCATGGGGGCAAGTGACGGTGTTTAATTCGCATCGCCTAGGATTCGGTTGCGAACACACATACAACTACTGCGTAATGAAAAATGCCTTCGTGCCGCCTATGCACACAAGGCAACCATCAGCCGCAAAGTGAATGAAGTGAAAACAAGGCAGTAAAGGTGAACGAGCCACCGGCCACAACACGCGCGACCAGAAGACAAATTATGATTGCGCTTTTTTGCTTGTAATAAAAAGAAGAGAAAAATGGTCATAGATTTATGAGCGATAAAAGAGGGAAAGAAAAGACACCCGGTGTTTGGTAGCCGAATGGAGAAATGTGAACTGGGAGAGAACACATTTCACAGCCGCTTGGCTGAACGACGATCAGCGTTCAGCTGTCGGCTGTAAATTAAATAATTAAAAATGCATATAAACAAAGAACACAGAAGCGATAAACGAGAGAGTGACTGCGATTGGCACACGATAGGGGCACACACACAGACTGATAAACAGACAGACAGACAGACTTTTTGGAGGGTAGATGAAGGTAGATAAGCACAGTACAAAAGTCTGTGTGCAAAAGAAAAAAAGGCAACAACACACAGCCACCTGTGGAATTGTTGCTGTAGTGGTGGCCATTTTCACTTTGGTTTGCCAAAAAGAACTGGAACTGATGAAAAACTTTATAAGAAAAGCAGTTTTTTGTTCCATTCTTTTTTCTCTTTCTCACAATCGTCGATAAGCGACGACTAGAGTACTAGTTTCTTTATTTCATTTTAATGAGACAGGTAAACACTGAAACAAGGCGGATAAGGGAATGTCAAGCAAAGTTAGAGCAAGCTTTTAGAAAAACAGCAAAAAGAAGGGTAGATAAGACGGGAAATGGAGATGATAACTGGCGCAGAGATGTCTGCGTGTGTAAGTGTTTGTGTGTGTTCGTGCCACTTTTTGTGAGCAAATTATGGAAATTAGCACACACACCGAGCGACAGACAAACTAAAACACGGCAGAGGAGACAAAGTTGGTGTAGATTTGTTGTGCACAGGCATTAGTCCGCCACCAGCAGTCTTTGGCTTTGATTGCTCAATTGAAAAGAATAAGAAGAAGAAGAAGAAAAGGTGAGAGAGTGAGCAAAGTGGCGGTGGTGGTCGCACTGTGCGCGCGAAACCGGCGCGACCAAAACAAAGCAATTATCAGCTCGGTGGCTGGTCGCCAATTGGGGAGTTTGCAGTGGCACAAGTTGAAGTAGAAACAGCAGCAGCAGCTCCAGGCAACAAAACTGCTGCTGCAACACTGACAAACACCAGCTCGATCGTGACGGAGGTGAAGGGGTGAAGCTGGCAGGGAGGCAAGCTAAACACACGCCGGTAGTGCTGATAGCAAAGAGCAAACCAGACGGCAATAGAAAGGATAAGAGAAGAACAGAAGAAGAAGAAGAAGTTGTGAGAGCGATATGATAAATGGGCCCAATTTGGCGGTCGGCGACGACCGGTTGTTTTGTTGCAGCCAGTTTTGCCTCTTGCCTATGTCCGAATTTAGTACAGCTTCCCAGTGTTCCAGTAAAACACTGAAAAAGGCAGCAGCAGCGAAAAAGAGGCAAATCGTAAATTGCATTAGTACAGACAAGAGTAGCAACAGAAACAGCAGCAGCAGATGTATGCAAATTGACATTAATGCATGGCTTTGCGACAAGCTGAAGAGGCAGAGACAGCCGTCGCCAGAAACCAGTCGCAAGACAGAAAGATGCTCAGTGGTAGCCATTTTCTGCATCACTGCTTCTGATTGACCAGCAGCCGGCAATTGGCCATCGAGGGTGGTGTGTGTGTGCAGCCAGCCAAGTGAAAGAGAGCAGTGCTTCAAAAAGCTGCATAACAAAAAATGGGCACACATGCACACACTCAAATTGACACAAAAGAGATGGAGACCAACACAAAGGTCGCTGTCTCCTGTTCAAACTCTGAGGACCCGCACCGTACCTATCACTAGCCAAACTGGACACACTAATCGATGGTCAATCATCAGAATCGATCCACACAGTGGTGGAGGAGTCAGTCGATCTGACCAAAAAGAGTGGCCAAGGACAGAGCGATTCGGGTGCAAGTGACAGTTACCAGGGAACAAGCTTGTTGAGCACGGAGACTGCTGCTGTCCGGCGGCAGTAAGTCAACCACCGAAAATGGAGTCAACAACATTCAAATTTAAATTCCAACAGAAGTAAGTGGCCAATTTACTGCCGTAGCCGCTGCCGACGCCATCACACATATTATTTCAATTTAATGGCCGCCTCCCAAAAGTGGCAAGATCATCATCAGTGGCTGTATCATCATCAAATAAACAAGAAGGCATCAGCAGCAGCAACCGCCCTCTCCCTCCCAACTAATCGTCAGGACTGGTCGTCAAATAATCATGGCCAAATCATCATCCTCCACTACCACTCGATGAGCCCCATCTCATCGGCACCATTACCATCACCAAACTCATTTAGCATCAGTCCAAGTAGTCTCAGCAATCGTCTCGTGGTGCGTCATCTCAACACTGTGGCGGTGGTAGCCACCATTACGCACAAACACACATATACACACATACACACAGACAGACAGACTGAAACAGTGATCATCATCATTCGGCATCTGTACACAGTAGTAGTCGGTAGTAGTCGGCGGTAATCGACAGTGGTGGTAGCCACAACTACGACCATCACCATCACCACCACCACCACCACTGCGCCAAGATTGATCTCTAAATAGACTTTGGCAGATTGGTCATCACCATCAACATTCACGTTTGAAAAGTGGTCCGCCAGCGATGCCTCCGTCGCACAGTAGCCAAGGCAGGCGAACTTTTTGTGTGCAAACGAGCTTCAAATCGTTTCAAATTACCAGGCAAAGTAGGCAGAGATGCGCGCCAAAACTACCACCTCGCGTTAACAGTCGCTGGCAGTGGTTGTGCACTGAAGAGAGGAAACAAACGAGAGAGTGAGAGTGGCAACAGCTCAACTGGGGCGCCCAACTGACCAGACTACTGGCAAACGCATCAACGAGTAGGAAAAAAGATGAAGAAAAACAGTGGCTACTTGGTCTACACTCTCATTCACTGGACACCATTACTATCATCAGTAGATGAAGCCGATGGTTATCATCGTCGAGCGGACATTGATGATCGGCATCATCAGCGACAGTAGCTCAGGCAGTTGGTAGAAAACAAACAGAGAGAAGATGAATGTGTAAATGGAGTCAACAAGAAGAAGTGAGGTGCCCTAGCTCTTCAGTGTCAATAAAGATCATCGAGAAGACGAGCTGCTGATGGCGTCCACCACCACCACTCTTTGCCACCCGCCTCTTCAATTGATTCAGTCCTCTTCAGTTTCCTTCGCAGCATTCTAATTGCCGGCTAATTTCACCGCAGAAGCATCGCCTTCCATTTACTGCCTGGGTTGCAGAGAAGCAACAGCAACGGCGGCAGCAGCATCAGGTAGCACTGTGGTATTTGAACAGGTGGATAGTTTATGAATAGTATACAACCATTTGATTGGATGGCCAACGCTCTGCAGCAGACAGACGAGAGGACGTTTATGACGTCTGCGGTGCTGCAGTGGCAGCGGCGGCGACGCCATCAACGTCGACGATGACGATGACCGCGGCGGCGGCGGCGGCAGCGGCAGTTCGATGGCACTGAAAATTTGACTATTATTAGAGCAGCAGTGCAGTAGCTGCAGCCACCATTTGCCTCGAAGTGACCGAGGCCAATTGCACCGATTATGAGTTAAATGATCGTTGCACCTCCACTGCTGCCAGTGTTTGTCTGCACTTGAAAGACAACAGTAAAACAGTGCAAACGAAGCATCACTACTAACGAGATGCTGCAAGGAAAGAATCGATGCTTGACCAAAGAGAATGTCATTAGAGCAACAGCAACGAACAGCCTTTTGAACTGGTTGCCAGCACCGTCACTTTTAATCGTATTATTTGCTCGTTTCAGTCACTCAAATGGAAAATAGAAAAAAGTCATAAAATGATGAGGCGTTGGTAATAGGAAATTTGATGATGTCTCAAGTTACAATTTTAGAAAAACTACAAAACAAAACAAAACAAAATTATAAAGCAATTTTAAAAAACGTGAAGAGTGTAAGTAGGAAATAAAGGTGAAAAAGTGTGCTTGACTGATCGGACTTTCAAAACACAATTTTAGTTTAAACGCATCATATTCAGATCTGTAAAACTGTGAGTAAGTAATCGGCCATGAAAAACTAGAACTCACCTGATCACACTACTGTTGCCACTCCTCGGACTTTGTAATCACTCAAATGAAGCATATCACCAGGACCTACTGTCACCTCGGTGCACACACCTAATCTCAGTGGCGTTTTATAAACAAAAAGAACGACAACAACAACAACAGCTCACAATCAACTGAATAAAGGTGTGAGTGAGTGAGTGTTGTAGAATCAGCAGCTAGAGAAGGCTCAATGGCCACTGCTGACACATCCGATGGCTCCACATAATAGGACCATTTAGGGACTGCAAGCAGGCAGGCAGGCAAGCAAACAAGCAAATCAACAATCGCCAGCATCAGCATCGTCGCCACTTCAGCATCATCCGCAGCGTCATCGTCAGCCAGGTTTGCGCTAAGCAAACAGACACGGCACTTTGTGTTCATTGCACTGCTGTTGTGCGCCCGATGACAATGGCTCCCGGTAGGCTCCTGCCTGTATGCCTGTGTGTCTGTGCGAATAATATTCAAAGTAGCTAATCTACTGATGGCAGCCACAATGAGAGTGAGAAAGAGAGGCACTCTTTGAGGTGCTGTCAGGTGAGGCGGCCACTTGGCGTCACCGAGCCGCCGCCTCGCCACTACCACCTGTCTATCGGGCAAATAGAAGTAGAAGTGGCTGCTGCTGCTGCTGTCGGTGCACTGAGCCTCACCGGCAAAGGCTTCACTGGCCAACTCACTGGTTGCCTGACTGAGCCTCTCCTGTCAACAATAGCAGCAGCGACGGCAATAACACCGCCACCAAAAAAACAGCGAGAAAACGTTGACACATGTCAAAAGTGTTGCTGTTTTTGTTGGAACCGACACACTGTGACAAAGTACTGAGGCTATACTGTGAATTCAACACTCACTAAATCACAATCAGCCGGTACCTTTTAATTCAGGTTTAGGTCTAAGTTTAGTTTCACTGGCTGGACAGTCTTTTGTGGTTTCGCTCTCTCTACACATCCATCATTAGAGTGTGTAATTAAATAATTAATAAATAATAGAACACAATAAGGGGAGCAAGAGCAAACAACACAACTGAGGACAAAACTGACTGTCTTTGTATTTTGGTGTGCTGTACAGTGCATTTGCTGACAATTCATGCACTGAACAGCAGCCGTGTATTAATTATTAGCCGAGCTCTCTCGGCGTTGCATTCTGTCTCAATGATCCATCATTAGCAACTACATTACAACAGCACTGGCCAAATGTAATGGAGCCACATATTTTTTCAGTACTGAAAATGGCGTTTTAATATTATAATATGGCAAATTAGAAAAATTGAGGCAAAGAGAGGACAGTGCACTGAATTGAGCCGTTCACCGGCTTTAGGCGGTGAATGCGTGTGTGCTTGTTCGTTTCGGCCCGTCCAGGTAGAGGGACCGGTGACAAGGCTGGTCGTGGTAGGGCAGTCCACTACCACAACTAGTAATGAGCCAACAATTAAGAGTGCGGTAAATATTTACGAGAGCACAATCACAGTGCAGCGTGAGTGTGTGTGCCAAACTCTGACCAGAGAGCGGTACCAAAACTAGAGTGGTTGTGCGCCAATTGAGGTTTCTGGCGCACAAGCACCCAGCACACAGAGAAAAAACCATTTATCATGCAACACAGTACCGTAGAAAAATTTCGTAGCAGGTAAAGAGAAAGAAAGTTCTCGTTAGAGCTAAAAGGATTCACTGGTGCTCACTGGAAGTTGTGGTGGTACACTCACGTCGCCAGACAGCGAAAGAGGACACTTCTACTGGGCACGCAAAGCGATCTGGTCTCACGCTGTCCCCGGGTCTTCCAAAAAAGACTGCCATCGGTCTGCCATCATAACCACCATCACCGCCACCACCATCACTACCACCACCAGCTTTCATCCATAATAGATGGCCAATTAATTTGGCAAATTTGTAATTACAATTATTAAATGGCGAGAAAGAACGTAAATGGATTCCATCGAGTTTGAAAGTAAACTAGCAAATGAAGAGAAAGAGAACTGCCGGCACTGTGCACACAGACGCACTCGATTTGGTGGTGTTTGTCCTAATGATTGTAATGGCACATTAGTCGGCCGCCGCTAATATGACCAATAGTGGCTGCAGTAGTGCTGGTAGTCCACTCCACCATTTGAGCACTATTATGAATTATGCTGATGGCAATGTGGCCGGAGATTCTCTAGTTGAATTTAGTTGATGCAACTGAAACATTGCCACTGTTTGATGATCCCTCTTTTGCAAGCAAACACATTCCCAACTGAGTATTTAAGGCAACAGTAAGCAGAGTCTGACAAAGTTCTCTTTTTCTCTTTTCAACTTTGACTCAAGATCCTGAGCCGGCAAGCAAACGAAACTGAAAAAAATAACGGCTGTTACTTTAACTAGAAATTGACTGCACTACATAGTAGAAAACGATAATGCACTTTCACTGCAAATGGAATGCATTCTCAACTGACAATGGCGACGACAACAAATGGGGAACAAACAAAGTAAAGAGATGGCTTGATGATGACCGTAAAAAGCTAGCAAAAAAAATTTCTCTTTTTATTAAACCGCTAATTTGCAAAAATGATTCAAAAATGGCAATCGATTTTTAATCAGCAAAACAGCAAATATTGATTTGGAGTTTTTCTTTCTACTGCTGATTTTTTATCAGCCTATTTTTTATTTTTTTTTGTAAAAAATTTACTAAAATACCAGTTTTTTAAAGTTGTTTAAAAATTAAACTTGTGTGTTCAAAATAAGACTATAGCAAAAAGTTTTAAACACAGCTAAAACAGAAAATTAATCGTATCAAGTGCAGCAGCAACAACGGCGGCCATCACCCAAAATTCATCAATTTTCATTTTTATGTGCTTTACTGTCTTGCAAGAAAAATGCCTGTTTGGCAATCCAAGTCACACTGTCAGCCACAACCAACTGTGACATGCATTCATTAATGTCGAATGTAGCTGAGTCCCATCAGAGTCCTGATCAGAGCCGGAAACGCTGTTTAGCTTAGTTTTTCTAGCAGCAATAGGAAAGGGGGGAGGTAGAAAATAATTAACAAAGTTGAGTAAAAATAGGCCGAAAACGAGAAAGAATTGAAAATAACTAAAGTTGGCAAGCAAGATGTGGATGATTATACTGCACGTAGCAGGGACAACTTTTGCCGACGATCTCCTGACTGTGCCGTACACATACTGTGGTTAAGTAACAAATGGGCAAAAGACGGCAAAGTGAAACTGCCGGTGGAAGAAGACAGCACAATTAGCATTGTGTCCGTTCTCAGTGACACTGACTGTTTTATGGATTTTTACGCTTGTCGGCCAAATGCGATGACGATTAGCAGTGCTGATTTAAATAATATGGCGATTTGTAATAATTATTGCACGTTGGCGGTGCTGATGGCGGTTTGGTGGCTAGCTCTCTCTCTCTCTCTCTCTCTCTCTCTCTCTCTCTCTCTCTCTCTCTCT
>JAALOO010000916.1_pt2 | contig 15555 bp, 11 predicted proteins | sample 7257641 | NCBI WGS metagenome assembly JAALOO01 (sample SAMN14085613, study PRJNA598686) | mite metagenome | biome: ENVO:01001000; feature: ENVO:01001002; material: ENVO:01001226; isolation source: single female mite from University of Michigan culture on fish food culture... ...
AAAGTGGAAGTAATCGACAGTGTCCTGCGTTAGTGCAAATCAGACGGCTCAAGACAAAGTTTTTTCTCACTGTTCACTATTCACTGCCACATCAACGCCAGACTGTTTTGGGAAAACTTCAGGTATACAGTTCTGGCGGTGAAAAGTGGTGAGGTAAAGACAGCTTAGACAATTAGTGATTGACTGTTTTGGCACACCAGCTTTTTGGTAGAGAAGATACTGAGAAAACTAAACTAACTGATTGACTGGTTGACCCTGGAATGAGAAAACAAGAAAGAAGGTAAGAAAATAGGAAATTAGGAAAAGAGAGAGTAGTGTACAGCTACCCGAGGAGATGATCACCCAGAGAACGACCACTGCTGAGTCTTCTCCTCTTGGCCTGCTGCGAGATAATAGACAGACAGAGGCTTGCAAGACTGCCGAGCAGTGACTGTGTCAGCAGCCCACTGTGTCTTCCTTCCTTTCCTGACGTTGAACTCACTTTCTTTCTCTCTTTTAGTGCGGTCTAGTGTAGCTGTACGGTACGGTCCGCTTCAGACCGCCAAGACATTGTACGACAGGCTCTGAAGACAGTGTCGTACAATGGTACTGTGGTGGTGGTGGCAGCTGCTGCTGCGGCGGCGGCTACAGCAAAAGGTCGACCGATCTGTTTAGCTGAAGCGCGCCAAAAAGGAAAAGAGAAAAAATAAGAGAACGGCAGAGCCACTTTTTCGATGGCACTATTCCATTCCTTCACCGGTGGAAACTATATAGTGACGGCAGACAGACAAAAAGAGAAGTAAGGGCAGTAGGCAAAGGCCACTGGAACACTTACTGCACTGAACAACTACAGACACAGAGAGACAGAAAGGAAGAGAGGTACACACGCACGACGGCTGCAAATGCTATGATTATGGCTGCTAGGCCCTTACGAAATTGTGTGACATATGGCTACAGGGGACGAGCAGGCGAGACATCGTGTACTTCGGTGGTCGAGGCTGCAGGGACTACCACCACCACTATCTTCGGTCGTCAAAACCTCTATATACCCTACTACCCTCACACCAAACAACGGAAATTAATTCAGCCAGTGGCAGTTTGGCAGGCACAAACACACACTAGCGCCAATGGCGCAAACTGTACCAGATCTGATCGCAGGCGAACATGGCATTAAAAGTGTTCAACAATACAATAAATCTCAAACAAGGCAGGCAGTCGCTTCTCTTCATTCCTTTCCATCCTTCCTACTCTTCCACAACTTTAGCGGGGTACCATCGGTGTTCATCTACTCTTTCGGCCATTTCACACATCTAAGAAAAGAGCTCAAATCTGGCCGTTAATGACGGCAGCAGTGTAGCATTATAGCTTCAGAAAAGGAAAAAATAAAAACAAAAACGGGCAAACTTAGAAAAAATATGAAATAGAAACTAAAGTAGATCAAGGGTAAAGGGGGTCGTTAAAGAAAGTGTCTAGCAATGTGCACAGTGTGCGGGTGCTGTAGCGCCTGATAGACTGCCGTTGCTGGAGCGCTCCTTGAATTTCGTGCCACTGCCTCGGCGGATGTTGATTTGCCTCTGTCAAAACGCGACACAAACATTGCTCGAGTCATGCCAGGCATTAATTGAATCACGTAAATGGCAAATGGCAAATAACGACAACGATAACGACAAATGCCAAATAGAGGGAAGCAAACAGCAAGGAAAAAGATGGAGATCATGATGATGATAGACAGTCTGGCAAACACACAATTTCTTTTTTGTCAGTGCAGAAAGAAGCAAGCCAATTGGCAGACAAATTACCGCATAACCAAATAGAACTCTTTTTCACTTTTTTCTCTTTTTCAGTAATGGCGTATCTAGCACAATAGACAAATGGACGACATTGGCACGATACAAGTGTTGTTGAGTGATGATGCAGTTGTGGAAGACAGACAGACAGACTGACTAGAAAAAAAACGCAGAACCCTCCTATTCAATTTTGTTCCTTCTATTCAGTTTAGATTATTTTACTTCAAGAAAAAAGAAATATTAGGATTGTCAGCACCGGAAACGAGGGCTACCAAAAAGTTTTCAGCTTTTCTTGCAGCAGAGAACAAGTGTTTACTGGGAAAAACACGGTGCTCATCAGCGGCTGTGGCATTTCACGTTTATTTGTGATGTTCATGCAGCTGCTGTGTAACATTGTGTGTGTCCCGTCTGCGCTGACTATATACCGTTGTTGTGTTGGTCGCATCAAAAGTGCCAGCGGTGCTATCGGCGATGGCCATGGCCAGGCACTAGCCAGCACTAGTTTGCTCCCAGTGGGAAAAGCTGAGACAAGCAAATAGTAGTTGATGCGGCGTCGGTGGCGTGGGTAGTACAAAGCATCAGAAGCGGTAGTCAACAACTGACAACTAATGTGCAATCCGGCAGCACCAGTGTTCCAGCAAAAAAAGAGGAATCAAATGAATAAGTGGCAGCCAAGGGAACTGGACATTGGCGGTGAAGATGACCGTGAACAAGGGAAAAGAGCTGGTGGTGACATTTAAAAAGAAGAGAGATTTTAGGCTTGGGCAAACAAAACAGAGCATTTCTGTGCTTTCCTGAAAACTAAACAAAACTAACGATGAGTTGGCATTGCTTTGCACTAGGTGCAGCATCAGTGATGAACTGATTCAGTGGGGACTTTAATGGTCGTCAGTTGAGGCAGTCTTTAATGATGCTCACTTATTTACCCAGACTCACTTCACTGGCCATCAAGTAAAGCATAGCAGTCAGTTTGGTGCCTAATTTATTGCCATCATTATACGGCTAATTTCACTTGCCTGCTGGGTACTCACTAAAACAAAGCAAGGAAAAAGAAACGACCAACAAAGAAAAAGAAAAAAGTCGTAAAGAGCAGACAAAGTCAATGCGCAGAGGCAGTGAGAAGAAGTTTACCACAAACGGTCGGTCTATATCCCAAGAAGGCAATTGACAGCCGGAAAAAAAGAAAAATATGAAATAGTGATCTACTTCATCTTCACATTTTCTCTCACAACCACTTTTTTAATCAATGGACATAACGCAATGCAAGTCAGTCAAGCAATTGACAGCCAGTCCATAGCACACGTCTTCTAATTGCATTTACTCTGCAACTCGAGCAATGTATCGAGACGTGTGCACATGTCTGTTCAAGCCTGTACAAGTGTAAGTACCATTAAGTACTGTACGCCTGGAGAAACCAGAATCGACTGACGGAGAACGAGTAATGGTGTGAGTGTGTGCCATTTGCCCACAAGGCACTGATTCGCCTACCACGACCACACTTCACGCATAGTAATAAGGAAATGGCATCAGGCTACCCAATAAAAATGCTGATTACAGCACACTTTTCTGCTGATAACAATTCCAGTATTAATTTAACTTGAAAGGTTATTGAAAAGGAAAAGACTACGCACCTCTATCTAACTAGACCTTTTCAAATTTTTGCCCAGCACTCATCAAATGGTCGTGCTAATCCTCCAACTCGGCAGCGACAATGAAATAGAGCTATTTTATAATTTTTTATAGTTCTTTTTGCCGTTTTTCTTACTTTTTTAAAAGCGCAAAAATAATTAAAATAACAATCAGACGGTTGTGTTTGCAGATGTCTCTGTTTTGCAAGAAGCGTAGGCGCCTTCATTCAGCAAGCCAGCCGAACCTCAAGCTACTCACAAAAGCTTTGCAGCAAAGCGAACAGCAGTTATGCAAAAGAGAAGGAAAAGAGAAGGAAGCGAATTAAAACGGGCAAATGGAAGTTTTGCCAGCAATGGTGTAAAACCTTGCGTACCCAAATGCAATTACCCTGCAGCTGGCGACGGGGCAGGCCGTCTAATTGGATTAGCCTCATTCAAAGCAGATGATGATGGTGCCGTTTGCTCTAGTGCCAGAGAAGTCGTCACCCTCTCTTTCTTTCCCACTTTGCACTATACTTTTTTAAGACACTTTTTAAAGAAACAGCAATGTACGCAAAACACAGAGCACTTCAAAAGTGCCATTATGTATCCGCCCCAGCAGCAGCAGTACGGTCATTGTATGGAGAAAAAAGTGAAAACCGTTTTTTACATTGGACATGCAAAGAATAAATAAAAAAGAGAATAAAAGGTCAGCCAAAAAGTAGACATGGTGACAGTGAAGACATGGTTTGTTTGCACTGAAGATGAAGATAAATCGTATTATATAGAGTGGTGCTGTGTGTGTTTGTTTGTGTGTGTAAATCAAGCAATAACTGTAAAATAAAGGTTTCAACAAATGATACAAAACAATAAGAGGCAAATAATAATTTGAAAAGAAAAACGTGCATGCACTAGGTGGTAGTGGTACAGTCATCTATCATAGAATATAAAAATGTGAAACAAACAAATAAATAAAATAGTGCTTCAACAGAAACAGTGGAGGTGGGATGGCGTGGAGGAGGCGAAGGCAGGGCAAAACTGTGCTGCCAATCGATTTGCGCCACACCGACACACACACACACACATTCTCTTCCTTCATTTAGTTTATCACGGGTCTAGTGCCGTCTGAAGGGGTGCAGAAGGCTGCTGAAGGTATGCCGTTTGCCCGTCGAAAGCTACTGTCGCTGTCGTGCTCCCGTCACTGTTCAGTGTTGACAGTAGTGTCGACTGCTGCTGCTGCTGCTGTTGGTAATGTTGGTGCAGTTGCTGAAGATAAGACTCGGGGTAAGAGTGCGTCAAGTGCGATGTGGAGGGAAGGCAGATCGATTGAGCTGCGTCTACTGCTGCCGCCACTGTTTGCTGAGAAGACAACTGCAATGACTCCAATGACTGGATGGCGGCAGTCTCCTCTTCATGGTTGACCTTTGTTGTAAAGAATAGTAAAGGTACAGTTATGAACCGGTAAGTAGGTAACAGAAGAGAAAAAGTGTATTTGAAAATGAGTTCACCCAGGCACTGAGTTCGAGTGGCTCGAATCAATAGCTGCTCATGAAGCCATCAAGGTAAACTGAGAACTCGAAATCTTAACGTTTTAGTGCTGAAAAGAACTGCGCTCGCGCCAACAGTGGCAATTTAGCTGCAAACTACCGGCACTAGTGTAGTCGTCGTGCATGTGTGCTCACTACAATAATACTATAAATAATGTATCTTCTCCAGTTTGAATAATTGATGGCTCCACAAATGATAAATTGCCAGCATGTAGTGAGAGAAAAGACAAGCGTTCTCTTTCACTCTTGCCCAAAGCGCAATAACAATTTGTGGGCAAATAAAAAGACAAACTGCATGACAAGCACTTGCGCAATCAGCTGTCAATAAATAGAAAGCTAAACTCGACATCTACTTACACGTTGAGCCGAATCATCCTTGAGCTGCTGCTCATACTGCTGCATCTTCATGTTCTGATCGGCGAGCACACTGGTCATGTCATCGTGCTCTTTGCGAATGTTCTCCAATTCACTTCGCAGTCGAGTCACCTCTTCACCAGAGTTCACAGTTTCCGCTGCGCACTGCACTCCAGCAGTCTGTGTTTGCCCACCAGCACAAGCAGGATGTTGCTCCGGAAATTGGCCGTCGATTCCGTTGGGCAGCCCTCCTCCATTAACAGTGCCTGCTACTTCCTGGGCACTGGTGCTATTGTTGTTGGTGTTGTTGTTGGCCGCAGCAGCAGCTGCAGTCGCATTAGCATAGGCAGCAGCGTAGGTGCTCTCCCAGTATTTGTACTGGTCAATGATGCCCAGCAATCGGCGGTTCTCATTGATTAGATAGTCGTACTGTGCAGCGTCCACTGAGGCCACAGACTGCGTCTCACCGTTGACGCTTTGATTGCCCACGCCTGCCAGCGAACCAGAAGGCTCACCGAGACGCATAGAATTTAGTTGATGAGTCTGAGAGAATAAGAAAGTTTAGCGCACAAAGTACCTTTACTCAATCATCACAACTCAGCAGTTTTACCAGATGCTGAAGATTCTGGTCTCGCACGTTAAGCTCGTAGCTCAGTTGGTCAATGTGCTGGCGAAGGAGGTGTTCATTGCTGTTGCTCGCAGGGTCCACCACAGGCACACCTTGATCGACACTGGCGGGTAATACTGTCGACTGCTGAGGATGATTGGGGTAGGGGGAAGGCATCGTCGAGGCACTGTCGCCGTACTGACTAGATGGTTGCTGTTGGTAGTTGTTGGCCTGCTGCTGCTGATACTGCTCGTACTGCTGCTGTTGCTGTTGCTGTCCAACTGACTTCTGCACCTTAAGCAGGGCAATCTGATCACGAAGTTGCTGCTCAACAGACTGTCGCTCGACCAATTGAGCCTTCATAGAGTCATTTTCCGTCTGCAGGGAGACCAGGTGCTTACGCATTGACACCAGCTGAATGTCCTGCTCGCGAATCAGTTCCTTGTACTGCACCAGCAACTTGTGGTCTTCACTGGTAAGGTTGGACTCTGGCCCGCCATGGCCACTGTCGCTGGAAGGGTGAACAACTTTCAGTATGTTCGCCTCCTGAAGCTTAAAGAGATTGCAAAACTCAAAGTCAAAGATGATGTCATTGTTCTTCACAAAGTGATCCAGATAGGGCTTCTGCAGTGCGTGGCTGTACTTTTCATTCTTTGCAATGGACGCCAGCTTTTCGGTGAAAACGTCGACGCCAATTCGATTTTGAATGAGCTTGCACAAGTCATCCCTAAAAGGACAAGTTAGAAGGGCCGAAAACCTAGTACATAAAAGCTTACTTGGTAAAACTGGGAACAGAGTTGTCATTGTAGCAGATGCAAATGCCAAGGAGGAAGGCGCAGAGCCCTTGCAGCAGCACCTCCACATCGTCACCCTCGACCAGGCCCACCTGCGACGTCAGATAGGGAATGTTCGTTGGAATGGAGAGAAAGTTGGACACTGCCACGGCTGAGTTGGAGAGCCACATGGCGAGCAGCATCAGCAGACTGATGCGGCGCTGGTGGTGGCCGCCCTTCTGCAGCTGACTCGAGCAGAAGGCCAAGAGCGAGGTGGGCGGGTTGTTGCCATCAGTGGCCAGCTGCACTCTCAGCAGTTGCTCCTTCTGGGTGACGTTGTGCACTAGGGTGTGCGATAGCGCCACAGCGACGAACCAGTTGGAAAGAATGTCGTTGCTGAAGAAGCCACTGCACAGCAGCTGGCCAGCAGACACGTCGAGTATGGCTGAAAAGGGAAAGAGGATTAACTCCAAGTTCACTTTCCTGTTTATATTTGACAACATACCATCGCTAGTTGAGGGCAAAAGTGTCTCCACTATTTGCGCTTGACCGAGCTCGTTTTTGTAGAGAAAGGACTGAAAGCAGTACAGTACGGCACATCTCAACTCGAACGGCTGCTTCTCGTTGATCATCGACATTAGCAGAATGACAATCACCGGTCTTGGTGGCTCAATGGGCGCATTCACGCGACTGAAATACTCTTGATTTTGTTGATTTCCTCGAATCACCTCGGCGACGCAGTTTATTGTCTACAAGTTAAAAGTTTAAAAAAAGGTGTAAATAAAAGCACAAAAAACAGTTCAATAAGTTCAAACCTCTGTAAGAATTTCAGCCGGAATTCCATTCGACAGGAGAATGGTGCACAGCTTCTGGAGGACTCCACTTTGGTTCATCACTTTTTGACAGGAATTAGTCACTTGTAGTGGATTGCTCGGTGAAACGAGACCGCGAATGACTTTAAACATTAGAAGAATATTGCTGATTTTTTGAGGATTCCAAGTAACGTCGAATGGAATGTCGAAGAAGGGTAGTAACCGCTGAATGTAGTTTCCCTCTTTGAAGTAATTCTGATTAGAGGTGTTCATCTTGAGAAGGTTGAGTAAAATAGATAGGCAGTCCTCTACGACAACTCCGCCATCACTGTAGCCTTCATTTGAGACGATTTCCAGAATGCGGTCAAATGCATTCTCAAAAGCGACAATCTTCTGAATGTTTGCGTTGCTTTTAGTTAGAAACACCAACAATAGCAGTGCATCATTTCGAATGACTTCTCGAGGATCGAGAAGAAGGTCCATCATTCGGGAGATGCCCATTGGATGTGTAAGAATGCAGTCCTGACACTCTCGAAGCTTATTCTTCAACAGTGCATGAAGCAGTTTGATTGACGGAAAGCGAATTTTGAAATCAAACTCCGGCAGAAGATCAAGGACAAGCTGAACATTTTCCTTTCGCTTGATGAAGATTTCGGTGAATTGCACGCACAGATCAAGACTGCCGGGGCTGAGTGGCGCACCTTCTGGGCCGTCTTCGTTGCCGATGACGTTGAGCAAGGAGTCCAAAGCGTAGGTGACTATTTCACTGTCACTCGAGTCATTTTGCAGGACAAACATCAGAGCGTCCATCGCTTGAGCACCGACTTCAAGGCGATATGTCTTGGAAAGAGAGCGAATCGCCCGGCAGGCATCGCGACGGTCTTCAAGTAGCGTCGACGTTTCTACCCTCTCCACGAGCTTCTCCACCTGTCAAAGTGAAGTGCAACTTTTAGCTTAAAGTTTTCTACAATCTTAACTGAATGAGGAACATTACCGTTTCGGCGACATTTTGCTGCTGATTGCTGTCATCGTCGCCGTCAGTTGGAGCGCCGACGACCGTCTTCCAGCCACTCTTAATGAACTCCATTGTACAAAGGGGAAATCTCACTAGTAATGGGCGAGGTGCTCTAGTTCTTCACTGCTTCTACCGGAAGTTGCACATCCGATAATTTGAAGTGGTTCGGCGGCGCAAGAAGATCACAGCCTCTTTATTTCAAGTGCCAAGTCGCTCAACTGGTGATGACATCAATGTTTACTGTCCAGCTGACGAGGCTGCTGCAGTCTGCAGCAGCTGCACTCGCAGAGTACGTGCTAGATGGAGCTCCCGGGAAGTTCAAAGTAGAAACAAAAAGGTGGAGTTTTTCGATGTTGATCGTACACTTCTATACGATAGGCTCCACCTTTTAATTGCCGTTGTCACGCTCTTATCGATCTGTAATCTGTTAGCTGGAGAAGATTGCTCCAACAGCTCAAGACAGAATTTGTTAGATGGCGCCGCTGAAAACTGAATGAAAAAAAATCAGTCATTTTTTAGAAGTTTTTGTTTTTGATCACTATTTTCATTGAGGCATGCGAAGATTTTACAAACGCCATTTATCGAAATCTGATTTAAACTACTGGAGGCGATCTTTTTCTGCCAATACATTTCTCAGGAAAGCTAACTTTTCAAGAAAAAAATCGATTTAAAAAGGTTTTCTTGCTTCGCTGTAGTATGAATGAGCGGTAACGTGGCCGAGCGGTCTAAGGCGCTGGTTTAAGGCACCAGTCTTTTCGAAGGCGTGAGTTCGAATCTCACCGTTGCCAGGAAATTTTTTGGTGTTTTCCGGTACGATACTACTTCCGGAAGGGTCCCAAATGCCACTAAGACCATTTCCGGTAAAATAATTAATGTTTTTGAACATTTTTTGTAGAAATTGAACATTTTGAGCTGATTATACTTCAATTATATTGAATCAACTTTGCTAATCTATTTTTTGGGTTTGTCACAACTTCCGAAATGGTTCCAAAAAAACAGTAAAAAAATTAAAATTGAAAAAAACAATATTTAAATTGATAGCAAGAGTGCTACTGATCCAGAAAAATAAAGAAATCACTGTAACAACAGGCCAGCAACTGCTCACTGTTGTTTACACTTCTTTCCCTGCTGCTGCTGCTGTGCACTTCAAATCGATTTGCCTAAGCGTACTGCGTTAATTAATGGCAGCTGTGTGTGTGGCCGCTGTACACAGAGAGTTCAGTGTATAGGCGAGATATGGAAACATCTCATGCAGTGTGTTGTCACAGTGTCTGCAGAGACCAACTTGCTCATTTACAGCGAGCACTGTTGAGCTGCTACCACCACCACTACCACCATCACCAGCAACAGCGAAATCAGCAACAGTAGCAGCAGCTGCAGCGGCAGCATTTCTTACATCCTTACGACAAGATGCACTGAACTGAGCACTGAGCACTTCTGCACCAGGTGATTCGGCATCAGCACGGCAGTGCACAACCACCACCACCAGCAGCCACTCACCCGAAGATGCAACAGATCTAACCTAGGAGATCTCAATTCAAAGGACAGCCCTTCAATCAAAACATGCCGTCGAAAAGGCCACTCAAAAGGGTCATCTCGGCGCTTCTCAAGGTGATCCTCTTCAGCACTCTGGTGCTTCCACTTTCCCACTACACAACTGCTTTCCAAGACACTCAAAGGTCAACACAGGAGAAACCTGCAGCAGAGACCCAGGTATCCTCAAAGGACAGTGGTTCTGCACAATCAACATCATCATCATCATCGGCATCATCAGGACATCACTTTAACATTTCACAGGACATTCTCGCTGACACCGAGCTGAGTGAGGATGGCTTTCTCTTTGCCGAATGGACTTGTCTCGATGAGTTTCTCACCATCTGGGAGGACAACCCAAGAGAACTGGAACACCTCTGGTCACGCATTTGGTTGCCACCTTCCTCTGCGACTTCTATCAGCAGCGGTTTCAGCAACTGTCGGTGCTTCTTCAATGCTCGCTGTGCTCCTTCACTAGTCACCGGTGGCAACGGTGGTCAACAGGCAACAGGATCAGCAGCAGCAGTGGCACAGCTGTGGCTTCGATGTTACGACCTAGAGAGCGACCAGGCACTGAGCAACTTCACCAAGGCCCTGAACAGCACTAGCTTTCTGCGCAATCAAACCAACAACAAACTGGAGGCCTGCAGCCAACACTCCGAAAGTGGTGCTTCCCTGAAGGTGCTTCGTTTTGACCTCGTCCACGTACTCAAGCCGAGCATCGTCCACTCGGCGATTGACCTTATCAGTCAACTGGCCGCCCACTCGTCGACCAACAACGTCCACCTCGAGTCGCTGACGATCCGCAACAGCTCACTGGAGGAGCTGGCCCCTCGGGCACTCGTCAATCTGGTGCACCTCAAATCGCTCAATCTAACGTCCAACCGTCTGGTCAGCTTTCACGCTGCCGAAGTGCTTCCGCTTGAATCGAGCACTCAACAACTAGTGAGCCTCGATTTGAGCCACAACCGACTGGTCACGGTCAACCTGAGCAGTCTGCAGTCGCTGGCTCGCCTAGATCTCTCCTCCAACAGCCTCTCCACGTTGCACCAAAGTGATCTTTCCACAGGGGTGATTGACCTGCTAACGAGTCTTCAACGGCCACAACAACCAGCACAGCAACAGCAGCAGCAGAGAGGAGGTGCGCCTAGTCTGCCGCTAAAGTTTTCCAACAATCCCTGGCGATGTGACCATCATCTGGAGTGGCTGGTGAGCGCCATAGCGGCCATCGTCGAGGCAAATGGCCACCTCTTCAGCAACGTCCACGGACTGGAGCTGGCGCAAACAGATGAGCCCGAGTGCAACCACCCACCGGAGGCAACGCTCTTTCCCTTCTCAGTGTGGCAGTCCATCAGGGTGACGGAAATTTGCAAAAAGTGCGACTGCTTCCTCGAGCCAAAGTACGCCAAGAATGGCTACCGCTACGTCATCGTCAACTGCACCGACAAGGCGCTGAGAGCCATGCCCGAACGGCTGCCAAAGAACGCCAAGGTGATCGACCTGAGCAACAATCAAATTCGCCGCCTGAACAGTGGCCGTGTGAAGCTGTCCCACTGGGAGCACGTCAACAAGATTATCCTGCAGAACAACTCGCTGGAGACGCTGGACGGACTCGACCAGATTCACTCCAACTGGACCATTGTCTACCTAGACATCAGCGGAAACTTGCTGACGGAGATTCCCTACCACATACTGGACCGCGAGAAGGTGCTCTCCAGTCGCATCGACAAAATTCTTATCGGCAACAATCCGTACAGCTGCGACTGCAACACCGTGAAGATGCAAAAGTGGCTGCAGAGCAACTATCGCATCATTCACGACCTGGCCAACGTCCGCTGTGGCTTTGTCCGCGAAGAGCTGATGAGAGTCAATGAGTCCAGCGGACAACAGTTGCAGCAGCAGCAACAGCAACAACAACCACAGCCGCAACAGCTGCAGCAGGCAATAGCCAGCAGACAGGGCCAGTTGTACAATCGGGAAATACTGAAGATCAACAACCTCGAGCTCTGTCCGTCAATAGCCTCCGTGGAGATCTTTGACATTGTCAACGGCATTCTCGCCTTTGGCATTGTCTTTTTGCTGGCCAAGGTGACGTACGATTACTTCTGGCAGAAGAGGACGGGAAACCTGCCCCAGTTTTGGAAGGTGAACTACTGATCACTGAACACTACCACCACCACTTGTTGACCAATTTAACTCTATCTCTGTTTTTCATGTTCATTCTCATCCTTTATCATTTGTTGTTGAGTTTCATTTGTAGATTTGTAGATAGTTTACACAAAAGTCATTTCAAATGCAAAGTTGCTATTTCAAAGTTCAGTCTTTTTCTTGTTGGTTTCTTTTTCAATTGGCTGAGTACCCAGCTTTTCCAGCAGACAGCCTGCATCTCCTTTTCTCAGAACACGATCCTCACAAAGGTACTTGCCTAGATTCTGCTCCTCCTGGTGATTAAAGTACCACTCTTCAATAGCCGATTCGTGCTGTTCAATCATCTTTTCGCACTGCAGTGGACAAACAACTGGTTAGTGTTGCTCATTTTAAATCCAGACCTGGTGTACCTGTGTCTTCAGAAAGGACACCTCTGCAGAGGGTTTGTCCCAGAGCTCCTGTGGAATGCCCAGATCCACTTTGACGCCCTTATCGACTAGACCGTGCAGCGTCTTGAAGGTGGTGCTCATTCCCTTGGCAAAACGGGTGCTGTCAGTGCGTTCCTTGTGGACGTTGTAACTGAGAAGCTCATCGCAAACGGCCTCCATTGATTCAATCAGTCGCAGTTCACTGTTGTGGGCAGAAAAGAAAGCTCAGATTACTAAAATGTCAACCTTCAGTCAGCAGAAGCTAAATTTACGAAATGGAGTACTTCTTCTTGGAGCGCTTGTCACTGTCAAAGGTGTACCCAGTCTCGATTACATCATGCGATTTGCCCGTGTCCTGCAGCTTATTCTCCAGTTCGGTGACCAGCAGTTTGCAGACTGTAAGAAAAAAGAAATTGTCAGTTGTTTGTTGAGCTTGAACAAAAACGCCGTCATCTCCTTACCTTCACAGTCTGACGCGTACTTTACGCCGTACACTTCCTCTTCGACACTGGTTTTGGGCGACTGTGAGTGTGCGACCGGTGAGATGATCAGCAGAGAAGCGCAGACAACTGCACAAATGAGCGGTAACCTCTGCAGAGAGAACATCTTTCTAGCCTGCACAAATGATACAAAACTACTGAACACAGTTTTAATTTAAGAATGACAAAACAAAACAGCAGCAATAGCAAAACAAAGCAACAACGAGTCAACAACAACTTCATAATGAATACTTCAGCAGCGTCCACTCCCACTGCTGACTGACGTCATCGTCATCCTCTGAGCATTGGGCAAGCACAATGCCAATGGCATCTCGATATGACAGACAGTAACTGTTCAGATAGCGCATCCTCCCACCCTGCAGAGCGTACTGCCAACCTTGGGCCTCCAAGGGCAGGTCGAAGAAGCAGCTGACACTCTCCAGACTGTAGATCTGCTCCACTTGCTCCTTCACCTTCTTCTCCGCCCTTCTGAAGCAGACGCTACCGAATCGAAGTGCTCCACTGCTGTCCAGGCGGAGCACCGCGGCAGTGGGCGTCTCTCGACAGTAGGCCGTCTCCACCTTGTCGCCCTCCACGTGGAGGCACACCGAGAAGGCGGCATTTCTCAGGAAGCCAGTGTAGTCATTCTCTGGTGGCAGGGTCGCCAGAAAGGAGTCTGTCTGCACTGACTGCATCAGGCTGCCCTCGATGATGCGGTACTGAAAGTTGCCCAGCCAATTCGCCGGTCCACTGACCTCCTCGGTGCTGTTCACCTCCACTAGGGCCGTCTTTAAGTGTTCGTCATCGTATCGGTTGTTGATGCCACTGCAGAACTGGTCAATCAGTGTAGGGTGAATGAGGTGAAAGTAGTTCAGGCCGTCAACTCCTCCTCCTTCTTCTTCCCCTCCTTCATTGCCGATCCATCTGTTGGCCAGTGTCTTGAGAAAGCACTTCGGCTCAAAGGTATAGTTGTTGGCAATGTAGACCTCATCGAAGATGGCAGTGATGGGATCCGGCCCGGTTGTCTTTTGAAGGGTGAAAACGTTCGAGCAGCGAGTCGTCATCACTCGACCACCAAATGTGCGCACCTTAAAAGACAGGTCGAGGTTTACTTCTTCCAGAATGAGGTAGTGTGGGTCAAAGGAGCCTAGCTGCTCAAAGAACTTCTTCGAAATGGCAAACTGCGAACTTGTGACTAGATCGAGCTGATAGGGGAGCGCCTGAATGTGCTCGTACTTCTCTGTGTTTGACTTGTTCTCCATAATGTCCATCTCGTAGTGCTGCGTCTGCAGGCCCCAGTTCCAAAAGGTCAGCAGAAAGTCGTCATTGTAGGGTTGCTCAAACTTGAAGCTGGACGGGAGAATGGCCAGCATGCCGGGAATGCTGACCGTGCGGTAGTCGTCCACAATGGGCGCCAACAGCGGCTGCAGCCAATTGTGGTGCAGTTCAATGCGTGATTTGAGAAAGACAAACACATCACCGGTGGCTTCGCTGGCGCCCATGTTCAAACTTGCCCCTAAACCGATGGACTTGCCGGTGAAGAGGACTCTTATCAAGGAGTCACTGAAAACCTCTCCGAACATGAACGGCATCTGTGCAATGGTGACATTATCAAAGTGGGCTAGAAGCTTGGCATTCTCTGTGAGTATGATGTCACGAAGTTTTTTCATGATCTCATTTTTAGTGATGGCCGGCGAATGTCCTTTATCCTCAGCTCGGTGGTACACTAGAATGATTTCCTTCAGCAGGTCACGAGGAGTGGTGAGAAGGATTGAGGTGATTGTTCGCGCCAGAATGAGTTCATGTTCGGCGGTGAGGGCGATGATGACTGACACCTTGGGGAGAATGCCGGGTTTGTAGTGCCAGTGCTTGCATCCTTTTGGTCGGTAGTCCGGCACGATGCGGTCCAGCGAGAGGGCTCGATTGAAGATGGTGTTGAAGCCTTCCTTGGCGTTGATGAAACGGGTATTAGTTCGGTACTCGTTCACCTCACCGTAGTCGCCCTCCCGTTCTCCCCTGTAAGTTGACTCGGGAAAGCGCTTCCAATTGGTGAACTCGTAGAAACTCTCCAGCTGTGGCGAGTAGACGATAGAGGCATTTGCCTGGTTGATAAACTTCAGCGACTGCTGCATGGACAACTTCGCCTCGTACAGTGACTTGTAGAAACCGCGGTCTTTGCGGCTGCTGTGCCATATCGTTTGGCCGCCTTCGAGGAGGATGCCCAGGAGGATGAAGCCACAGAGAAGCGATAGACAGGACATTACACAGCAGTTGAGGGAGTTCATTTGGCGGCGTGCCAACTTCTGACAAGCATGAAACGGCCAATTAAGCTTCACCTGACTTCAGGTGTAATAGAAAGCAGTCGCATCAAATGCCAAATGGTCTGCTAGTAAGCGACACGTACAACTACATAGCTCATAGCTGAAAGCGTGAAAAGAAAGCAGCGTGTGTGTGTGTGTGTGTGTGTGTGTGTGTGTGTGTGTGTG
>JAALOO010001498.1_pt1 | contig 15554 bp, 16 predicted proteins | sample 7257641 | NCBI WGS metagenome assembly JAALOO01 (sample SAMN14085613, study PRJNA598686) | mite metagenome | biome: ENVO:01001000; feature: ENVO:01001002; material: ENVO:01001226; isolation source: single female mite from University of Michigan culture on fish food culture... ...
TCCTCGGAGACGCCCACCGCCGTCATCACTCGGACCATGAAAGCGGCCATCTCTGACTTGGCGACGATTCGGGCACCATTTTCACTTCCTTGAGACATTGTTGTTTTCTGGTCTGTTTCTGCTGCTGATGTACAGTGGAAGTTTGCTGGTCGAAACTGAAGCAAGTGCTGCGGTTTAGCAGTGACAGCAGTCACCTTGGTTGAGTTGGGAGGAGGAGAAAACGGTGATGATGATTTTCTTCGGAAGATAAGTGCGAACACTTGTGAGGACGATGATGGTGATACTAGGTGCTGCTGGTGGTGGGGATGATGATAATTCAGCTGCTGCTGGCTAAGGCAAAAGCACCGGCTAATGAGATGGTGCACTGAAGTGCAGCGTGCACTGCCTCTTATCACCCCCATGATTGTTGTTCTGTTCACCACCATCATCATCAGCAGTGGATGTTTTCCATTTGGCGAAGACGACTGCCCAAGATGCCATGATAGGCTGACTGACTGTTTTGATGCTTCAAGTGCTTCAAGAAAGAAGCACTAGATGGAAACCACTGGACTGTGGTTAACTTTGATGGAAATCACTTTCTGTGTTCGAGCTGATGAGCTGTTCGATTGTGAACGACGAGTTTATAGTTTAGAGATAATTCAAGTGGAATTGATCTCTGGTCATTATCTTTCTCAAGACACCACTCGGGAACCCTGTACAGCCTACCTTGAAAAAAAAACTTTAAAATGAGGTGATGATGAGGTTGATAGCGCCTCGTTTAAAGTTTAAACAGCGGCGACTTTCGACTTTCAACTGCAATGTACACAACAGCGCTGCTGCTGTTGTTGCTGTTGATAAGCGCACTACTGCTGATAACTGCACTGGTTGCACAGGTTGCAGAAGTGCGGTGCACCATCTCGAGCATCTCCTGCGAGCATTGTTTCTGCCTGTCATCAGCAGCAGCAGTTTGCCAGGCCATTGTCATATGCACACACACACAACCAAAACTGACACTGACGAGACATTGCAGTTGACATAATCAATTGCTAATCAAGGGGAAGGGAAAAGAAAAGAGAGAGTGAGGGCAATCGAAATCAGTGTGTGATAATTGTAGACAAACAGGTGAGGACTGTATACAGGTGTAAAGCGTACTCTTTTTCAAACCGTTTTACACACTTTGTTTGTTGTCCCTTTCTTTTGTATGGGTTGCACAAATTGCATTCTCAGGTACACACACCTACCTACCGGCTGCTTAAAATGCTGCCGGTGTTCATTCATGTTCATTCGATGTTGGCTACAAATCTACTAGTAAATGATAGGAGCCATCTAGATCAGCATCCACCAATCTGACTGATTCCCGATCATCTAATATCATCATCATACCATCATCAAACCATCATCCACTCTCCACTGTCAATGTCATCCATGTCAGCACTTCCACCTCAATCACATCCTACTCCTCATCGGCGCCACTGATCTTCTCCGTCGGTCGACCCTTCTAAAACTGTCTCAATGTGATCATCCTTGATCAGCAGCACAGATCCGTTCAGCACTTGAGATTAAATAATACCCCGCACTCACTTAATGCCTCATCTACAAGTGAGGATGATACCGCCATTAATGGACGCATAATCGACTAGTGCCAATTAGTGTTGTTTAGAAGTAGCAGTAGTAGAGCTGTTTGTGATGATGATGATGAGAACCAAATTATGATAAGAGGCAGAGACAAATGGGAAATCAACTACGTGGACTACGTGTGCGCGGCCACTTTTGAGTGGTGCAAAAGTGGTGCGCAACACAGTGAAAGCAACGGCGGTGTGCTCATCACGGCCAGTGATGATCAAGTGCAAGTCTAAAATGATGGTGCGCAGTTGTTGAGTCGATTCTCCGATTCTTGAGTTTGAAATTGATTCCATAATTCTTTTGTGTTAGTTTTGTCACATCATAGTTTACTATTCTCCCACATCGTTTCTTTTGCTTTTCCATCTGACAACTGTGCTCAGCAATTGTGTTTAGTTCTCTTCTGATTCGATTTGCCCGAGTGACGCTTTGATTGACACACTAGGAGTGCACAGGATTTTATTTGCAAAGTGTAAATTCTCAAATTACCGCCTCAAACGCATTCTTCTTCTCAACTAATTCTTGATAACACATTTAAATTCTACACTTTTCATTCATTCATTCATTCACCCATTTCCAAAATGACCTCCTCCTCGACGCATAACTTTGCAGTGCCCACTTCGCTGCCAAAGAGTCCCTCGCCTATGGGTGTCCTCGGCGGCAGTTCGCCTGGTGGTGGCATTCGACAGTCATTCAGTCCGACAACGATTGCTGATCATCACCAGCAAAACCATCACCCAAATTACATGGCACAGAACAACGGCAGTCCAGTGCAGCTGCAATCCCATTCCTTTACGCCACCTCCTGCACCGCCACCCCTTTCTTCGGTGATGTCAATGCACCACCAGCAACAATCCTTCTTCAGAGAGACCTCAATGACGCAATTGAACAGTAGCAATAACGGTAGTCACAACTCCTATCAAATGCCACTCTTTGAAGCCTTCAATGAAGACGATGAAGAAGAGCTAAACGGTGGTGATGACGATGATGAAAACGACGACGACGATGATGATGATGAAGATGCACTGTACCGAAACTTTGTCGACGCCGATGATCGTCACCACCAACCGAGGCGAAATGGACACTTGGACATGGGCACACCTTCTTCAGTCCACCATCCCGGCTCCCAGCATCATCTCTACGCGTCGGCCAACTTTGAGGCAAACTCCAACTTTGGGGGTGAACTTAACTCAAACTCTTTTTTAACACGGTCTTTTCCCTCCACCTCCTCTTCGATGATGATGATGGGAGGTGGTGGTGGTGGTGCTGATGACCAGTTAAGTGCCTCCTTCATTCAGTCTACCAAACAGTTGTCCACATTTGACCCCTCGGCGTCCTTTGAAGGTGAATTACCTTCTAACTCCTCTTCAACCAACATTTACATTTGCTACTGGGTCGACTGTTACAAGCAGTTCAGCTCACAGTCGCAGCTGGTAAGTCAACACTTGTTGATGTTTTAGTTTTAACAAGCATTAAAATTGCTAGGTGCTGCACATCGAGTACTGTCACATTGACCAGCAGCGCTACTGCCAGGACAACTACACCTGCCACTGGATCAGCTGTCCACGGCAGAGCCGGCCCTTCAACGCCCGCTACAAACTGCTCAATCACATGCGCATTCACTCGGGGGAGAAGCCGAACAAGTGTCCGGTAAGTGGATTGAGATCAAAATAGATTTTTAATGCTAAAACTAATCATATTTTCAGCATATGGGCTGCCACAAGGCCTTCTCTCGGCAGGAGAACCTGAAGATTCACATTCGCTCGCACACCGGCGAGAAGCCCTACCTCTGTCACTTTCTCAACTGCGGCAAGGCCTTCAGCAACTCCTCTGATCGGGCGAAGCACCAGCGGACGCACTTTAACTCGGTACGTTTTGGTTTTCGACTATGTTTTAACGAATGGTAATCAAACTTTTTTCCCATTTTAGAAACCGTACGCCTGTCAGGTGCACCACTGTGCAAAGCGGTACACCGATCCTAGTTCACTGCGAAAGCACATGAAGACGCATGGCAAGAGCAAGGTAAACAAAACACTTAGAGTTTTCATCCCATTTTGATGCACTAAATGCCAAACTTTTCCACTCTTTAGATTCACTACAGCAAACTGTCGGCCAGCTGTGACGAGGCGGCCATGAGCAGTCAGCTGCTGCTTGACAGCTTTGACTCCAGCTCGCCGCCGCCGGCGTTTCGAAATCTCAGCGCCTCCATTAACGTGCCCAGCATGGGCGGCGGCACTGGTGGCATTGGACAGCCATCATCAATGGCTTTGATGGTCAATGGAGGTGGACTTCCATCGCCTCCTTTTAGCAGCAATCATGATGGGCTCAATACTATCAACAACAACAACAACAACAACAACAACAACAACAACAATCACCTGCTCTCAAAGTCTTGGTGCGTCAATGGCAGCAGTAGTGGTGGTGGTGCTTCAGGCTTCAATCACTTTCCCAATCACTACGACCACCGACCGCCGTGGTTTGGTGCTGGTGCTGCAAATTCTAACATGCAAGCGACGTTGAAGCAGACAATGATGGACTTGGATGGAAACAGCAGTAGTGGTGGTGGTAGTGGTCTTTATGAGCAAGGCAGTCAAAACTTGGTGAAGAATGAACAACTAGACCATCTGGACGCAGTCAAAATGGGCCGACAGTTTTCTGCGCCGGTGTTCAACCACTCACTATCCTCATCCTCTTCATCATCTCTGCTCACTTCACCTGTACCTCCTTCACTTCCACCACCACCAGCTTATCCATCATCAACAGTACTACCTCAACATCCATCTCAATTCAGCAGTCGTCATGAGTGGCCTCCGATGATGAACAACAGCACCAGCAACTTCTCTCATCAACATCATTCTATGGTAGCACGTGATCACTTTTTCAACTCTCGTCCTCAATCATCCAACTTGGCCAACTTTCGTGGCTTTACCTCTTGCGACGAGTCGACACTTCGGCGGCAATTGCAGCAGGCTAACGGTGGCTTTAGTGGACCTTTATTCAATAATGGTGGTGGCAACAGTGGCGACAGTCTACAACAACAACAACAAACACAAAACACAGATGGGACTAATCAGCAGCAGCAGCATCACCGGATGGCGGCAATGTTGGGCAATGCTAGTGTTTACCTGCAGAACAATGGCGGTCCTCAGCAGCAGCAGCAGACAATCGCCGGAGATTGCAGCAGTGCCAGCAGTGCAAGCAGTGTTGCTGGTTCTGCTGATAATCCATTTTTGCAGTGTAACACGACATCTGCATTGGTAGCAGCAACAACAGAAGTGCCATCATCTGTAGCAGCAGCAGCCAACGGCAACAATGATCTGGATCAGTTCATTCAGGAACTGTGCCAAACGACGGCAGAAGATACCTCTTCTACGGGGTAACTGGTAACGGCTGGATTATAGCGGCAAAATCAAAGAAGCTGATGTCGATGACAATAGAGCAAACAGCTGATTAGATATTAATTACATAATGGACATGGCCACTCTACTACACTGTCAAACGTGAATGCCCGCGAGGATGATGGAGAGGTTGAAGGTGCCCTCTTCTTCTTTTTCATTAGTGCTGCATTCTTCAGCCGTTGATGCAGCAGCCGTGGACGTCACTGGCCGATAGCTCAACGACCAGTACTTGGCGCTTACGACGGCTAAACGGGAACAGAAAGATGGTTGAACAAATTCGAAGAAAAGGGTCTTCTTATTAGTCATTGAAACCGCATAGTCACATCCTGATTAAGCAAGCAAGCAAGCTGGTCACTACACTGAATTAATCATCATCATCAAGATCATCACTGTACAGACTAGATATGTTCATCACTAACCCCCGCCCCCATAAACACAAATTTCTTTTCTAAACAACCTTGTACAAACACTGAACACTAACGCTAACACATGCACAAACACACACACACACCACAAAGTACATTCATTTATCATCCAGGCAGCAGCCGCAGAGCTAGACTGTCAACGTTTGCTAAAGCCCTCTCCCGCTCTTGACAAATGCGAATTAAATTTTTAGTCGAAAGTATTAGTAGTAGAGGAAGTAAACAACAACTTACCCATCTGTCCGGCGGCCAGGCTGACCGCTTCCAGCGACTGACAGCGACTGTTCGTGTTGTCGTGATCTTCAGCGGCAGCAACTAAGAAGCACCGCGAACGAGTTGGCGTCAGTTTCAGCTGAATCCGACCATGCACTTGCACCACAATCAGCAGGTCAGTTCCAGCCAGTGGCTTGATCTAAAGACGACGACGTGGTCAATGGTCGATTAGTGAGATGATGAAGATGAAAAAAAGAAAAAATAACATTTGAATAATCACAGTGTGCTGCTCTCTGAGAGCACCTCTCGAGTTTAAATTAGCTAAATTCCATCTAGTACTTTTTTCAATTTTAATCTCTTTCCATCTCTCACTGTCTGTTCCTCACTGACACTTGATATGACACACGACTGTCAGTCAGTCAGTCAGCTGAGGTAGGCTCTTTCTCTTTTACTCCAAAGTGTTGACTGCTTTTTAAGAAGTTAATTAAGAAGTGCCATTACGAGCAGCTGAAAAAGGAGCAGAGGCACTGATGTAAATAGCGAAATCAAAGTCATTTTTTTTGACAGCGACTTTTTGCATAGTGATGCAATTTGAAGTGCTGTGACCACTACCATCACTTACCTGTTTGTACGATTTGCCTGCTGCCGACTTTGCATCACACAAGCTTTTTGGCTGCCCTGCTGTAGAGCCGGAAAGTAGAACCCAGCTGGGCTTGCTCAGCTCTACCATGGCAGGCAGTGCAGAGGGGCGTCTGATTAGAGTTCGAAGTTTCTTCATCGTCCGAGTGCCGCAGTTCTCCCTAAGGTTTTCGTATAAGATTTTGGGTTAATTTTCATGAATGTTTTTAGCTTTTTGCTACTGCTGCTCACCAATGGGCGTACCAGGTGGGCGGACAGAAGGCGTACAGGTCGGCGAAGAGCTGCGTGGGATGCGTGGCACTGACCAGACTGCACTTGAACATGCAAATACGCAGCGGTTGCTGTTGTTGTTGTTGGTCGTCTTTAAAAAACTGTAATTTTATGTAAAAGTTTCACTGTTTAGTCTTTGCAATTGATGTCCTGTTACCTCCATCCAGTGATGCACCGTAGAGTAGGCAAAAAGCGGCCATTCTTTTTGAATCTCCTTTGCCAGCGTCAGATCATCGTAAATAAAGGGAATTTTATTGGCGATGTTGAAGGCAAACTGCGCCTCCGTTTTCAGACGGTGGCCGCTGAAGGTGCTCAAGTTTAGTCGGTCCATCTCAGTCACCTCCACGCAGTAGTCGCAGTCGCCGTCGTTGTCAAAGGTGGTCACCTCTGAAGAAGAAGAAGTTGAAGGTGGGCTTTTCTTAGCTGTGGCCCAGAAAGGCTCAAAGTCTTTGGGCAGAAAGCAGCGACTGTAGTAGACTTCCTGCCAGTCCCAGTAGGGCTCAAGCTAGAACAAAAGAGTTAAAACAAGACATTTCTTTAAATGATCTTACCTTAAAAAGCACCCTCCTTCCGAGCATTCGTGAGTATCGTTGACAAGGAGTGCAAAGTATGAAAAGGGAGCCAAGAACGGCAATTAGAAAAAGGACAAAGAGAATGACTGATAAAAGCTTCTTCTTCTTTCCTGGCAAAATCCACAATTCAGAACTTTCCAACGATTTCATTCCGACTTCAGCCTTCAGCTTTGGCATCACAAGAACCGCCAGTTGGTAATCGGTAAAACCGTTCAGTTTTCCAGCCATGCAGAGACGGGCGAGGCGAACTTCAAGACTGTCCTCTACAAAACGGCGATCCTTTTGGCGCTGGGCCCGCTCCTTTTCCCGGTCAAAAGAGGCCGTTGTTCGGAAGTCAAAGAGAGGTGCCGCAAAGTTGAACAGCATCTTTCCTAAAATTCAAAAAAATTGGTGCTCTTGCCGGCTACTCAAAAGTAGAATGCCGACTGACTAACTGACAAAAAGAAGGACAGAGAAAGTCGACCAAAACTGATGAAATGAAACGTTGTTTACTCTGTTTGATCTCTCTCTAAGATAAGTCACGTAACTTGAAAAACTAGCGTGCAAATGTCTTCTTCTGCTGCTGCTGCTGCTGCTGATCGACTATGGCTAATCCTCAAATAACGGTTTTCAAGCACGCTAGGCAAACAGACTTGTGAACTGAGTATTAGTAAAAATGAAAAGTTTTATTTACAAGAAAAAATGGCAAAATCCCATGGAAGAAAGGAAAAAGAAGAAAGGAAGGAATACTTGTAGGAAGAGCTATCATTGATTCACAAATAAAAAAGACAATCAGTAATGGCTATCATATGGCGTGTGTCAACAACAAGGCCAGTGTTATCGAAGAAGAAGAGTAGTAGTGTTGCTGTTCAGAGAGAACGAGAGAGAATAAGAAAAGAGTGAACTACTCAAGGGTAAGAGGGTAATAAATTAAAGAAGAGACAAACAAAAGTCAGAAGAAGAAAAAGAGATGAAAAGTCACATTTACAGAAAAGCGCGAAAAAGAGAGGGGGATGGAATGTGAAGAGAAGTTGTGGATGCGATTTGAGAACAAGCGAAGGGAGAGAGAGAGAAAGAGAGAGAATCAAGAAGGAAGGAAAGGAAAGGAGATAGGAGATGTACAAGCGATGGCTAACTGTTCTCCAGAAAACAGCACTACTAATTAGGTCTAGTAGTAAGCTGCCTGGTAGTAGTAGTTCATCGGCCGCTGGTGGTACTGCGATGGCATCGGAAGGTAGCGAAAGGAGCTCTGCGGCTGGGGACTGTACTGGACGTACTGCGGAAAGTAGCTAGGCCTGCTCACTGCTGTCTGGCGTTTGTAAACTGGTCGCTTCGGTGGCAAGTCCTCCAAACTGTTACCGTCAACACCGATGGAGTTGTCCACCGGGGCGAGGTACTTGTAGGCGATGAAAGAGTCCTGAGAGGAGGTCTGAGGAAGCTGAGACTGGGACTGGGGCTGCTCAAAGGTGGTCAGTTCGGGCTGAGCTGGGGCTGGAGTGGTCACCGCAGCAGCCACCTTCTTCGCCGGTCTTCGTCGTCGAACGATCGCCGGCAGAGTGCAGCCAAAGTTCTCCACCTCCCATTGCTGCTGCTGGCCACCTTGGTTGCCGTTGGAGCGTACCTCAACAGTGCAGAAGAGAAGATCCTGAAGAAAGAGAGGGAGAGATAGAAAAAAACAAAAAGATAAGTGATTTGTTGCGTAAAGAAGAAGAAGAAGAAGTGCAAGTGAAACACCACTGGAATGAACATAAATCAGCGCCTGCACTTTCAGTGACAGCAGTAGCTGCAGTAGCAAGTGTCAATTCGACCTTGGAACAGTGTGTCTGTCTGAGCGCGACTTTCTCTCTTTTTGTTGTTGACAGTTGGAGAGGCAAACACCGTCAGAGTGAATTTCATCATGCTAATCCCAGCACGTGCATCATCAGCAGCAGCAGATGAGCAATGGAGAGCAATGGATGAAGCAATTGAAAGAGAGAGAGAGAGAGAGAGAGAGAGAGAGAGAAAGAGAGTACAACACATTAAGCCCGACACTGATAAGCATCTTATTGTACAATAGTTGCTGATGCATTAGTAGTGCCCCTCTTCTTACACTAAGGTCAGCTGAGCAGCCTGTGTGGTGACTTCAATTAATCCACCACCACCATCACCACTACTGATCATCACTGAGCACGTGCTCATCAGCAGCAAAAGAAGAAAAAGAAGAGGATGTAGAGGGTACAATCTGATTCGACTGCCAATTTATTTGCCAGAGGCAGTGAAGAAGAAGAAGAAGAAAGACGCCAGCGCGAAAAAGCCGTTGTACGATAATCAAATTAAATTAACGAACAAATTGACTCCTGAAGCTCTGAAGCTGTTCTAACTGCTCTGACGTACTGTCTGTGACCGATACTGAAAAGAAAATACTGTACTGGGAAAAACTAATACTTGCCTCTTCCAAAGCAAGAATCGCTACAAAGTTCAAGCTGTGGCAAACGTTATCAATTTTTATTCCTGACTGCACTACTTAAGTTAAAGCAAAGTGGTGATTTAAATAAACAAAGTAGTGAGAGTGGAATGGCCTCAAAAGGAGCCTCTCTCTCTTTTTGTGTGTTTTATCTGCCGACGACCAGACTATTAATTAGTGCGGCAGGCAGGTAATAGGCACACTCACCGTTAATGACGGCAGAAGGTAGATTAGAGAAGAGAGAGAGAGAGAAAGTTACTAATTAATGGCAAAAGTTGATTGATAGAGCGAGAGAGTGAATGACTGATGAAAAAGAGGCATCAAACTAGAGAGAAAGAGAGAGACGTGCTTTGAATATTCTAACCCTAATGCTATCTATCATCACCAACTTATGATGAGGTTATTGGCTTATGATTTTAAAGCAAAATGAAAAGACAAAAAATTGTTGTTTTATCAATACTTACATTCTTATCCATGGGCGCGCCCTGGTTCACTCGCTGCAGTGTCACCTTCAGGCGGAAGAGCGAATCGGTCTGCTCGGCGGCGGTCAGAGTGGCCAGCTTGAAGCGGCGACTCTTGGTGGACATGGCCCGGGCGGCAAAGGCGGCCATCTGCCACAGCGTCGGCTCGCTGATGTCCAGCTCGGTGGTGGTGGCGGTGGGCGTGGAAGAGGCTTGGGCCGCCGCTGAGTCGCCGGTCTCAGTCTCTTGAAACTGTCCGTAGACGGAGGCAGCCAGCAGTAGTAGGAGGGAAGTGCTTCTGAAAAGCATTTTGAGTGGTTGAGTTTGAAGATGAAGAAGGAGAAGAAATTAGAAGTTGATTTTTTCGTTTTGGTCAGCAGGTCAGTGGCTGATTGTTCAGGCTCTGTTTGCTCTGTTTGTTGCTGTGTGTTTGCAAGTCTGATCATCTGCCGGCAAAGGATTTAGCTTAAATAGGAAAATTTGGCTGGTAGGGTGGGAAGTGGTGGCGGTGGTGGTGGTGGTGCAACAAAAAGCAACAAGAAAGAGAGAGGCAGAGAGGTACAGTAGCTATCATTGGCAGTGCTTCTGCATCCCCCGACGTCCCTCTCCTGCTGCTTCTGTCGCCGCTCTTCAGTCATCACCACCACTGGTTTGTGATGTCTGTGTCTGTGCTTGTATCAGCTAGCTGGCTAGCTAGCGTGTTCGGCGCGATAAGCAAAGCCTTCTGCTGGGGTGGTGGTGGTGGTGATGTTGGTAGTGAACACTGAATTATCAAATGCGTGCACACACACACACTGGCTGGCTGGCTTTGAGGGGGCAGACTGTTTGGTGGTAAGCAAGAGTAAAGAGAGAGGAGATGCTCCCATGTGATGTGTGTGGACCCAGGTGAGAGCGGAATTTAGTGTATTCAGTGTGTAGTGGCCAGGTGTTGTTGTTATTGTAGCAGGTATGCAGGCAGAGGAATGCCTGCCTGCTACCTCGTCGGTGCACACAGCACTGACCGACCGCCACCGCATCACCGCATCACCACCTGGAAAACCCTAAACACTAATCAGATGGGTATCACACATCTGACTGCTGCAGCTGACTATGACACATACTCAGGGGACAACAGGTGGTAGAGTGAGAGAAAGAAGAGTAGAGAGATTGACATCGAATCAAAGAGGTAGGGAAGGAAAGATGCTTTCCGTATCACGAATTAGTACCATCAAGAGCGAGGTGCCACTGCTGATGATGATCACGTCTTCTTCGAGGTTTGCTCACATACACGCGCCTCTGTCTGGATGCAGCCAGCGGTGACCAGATTTGACGGGCAGTCCAGGCAGTCAGCAATGGTCAAGGTCACCCGTGGTGAGCAAAGAGTGGACAGAGTAAAAGATAAGATGATGCACAGACAGATGATGGACTGAGACGATTAGAACTGGGGAAAAATCAGAGCTACTTCAGCAGCAGCTGCGGTGACAGCAATGGCGGCTCTCTTCAATCAGTCAGACAAGTCCAGCCGTACCACCACCAACGCCATTACCACCATCACCTCGACGTGATCATCACGACCATCACCATCACCTCAAAGGGGTAGTAGTAGACCTAATTAGATTAGAATTTGGCAGAGGTGATGACCGAAGTGGACGGGTTTTAAAGGTAAAAGGAAGGAAAAAAGGGAAGGGAGAAAAGAAGTACCGTTCAGGTAAACTTGCCAAAAACTTGCTGACTGACTGCAGGAGGAGGAATGCTAATGAACTTCAAATGTCCTTTCCTTTCCTTTACTAAAACCGTTCACTTGTGCTTCTTCCCCTGACCTTTGCTCCCCCAATCAAATCTCCATCCCTTCCTCGCCAAGTCATCAAGAAATAAAGAAGGGTAATTCCAGACAGTTTTGTTGATTAAACGGGGCTGATCAATATCACCGCTGCCCATATAACTGCTGCAGCTAACGATTTCCTTATCATCATCACTGAGCATTAAGTAAGTAAGCAAATTATTAATAATTCAGCACACTTTGGTGAGAGCTCGATTATTTGCCACCGCTGCTGCCTGATTATTTGGAACCGTACGACAGAGAAAGCGTGTACACACACACAAACATTTCACATTTCACGACTGTACGGCTGATAATTTGCCAATTGACAGCTGCAGCTTCTTTCAGATGCTGCCACTCTGATAGCCTGCCTAAGGAAGAGAGAGCAGGGGAGGAATTCATAATTGTCAACGTCCACTCTAAACACATTCATTAGGGAACGAAAAAGAGAAGATGACGCAGAAGAAGAAAGCACAAATGCAAAGAAGGTGCAGCGGATTACCAAGATTTGACTGTTTATCGCTCCATCAGCAGCTGCAGCATCTGAAGATGAGTTAAGCACAACACAACAGTAGAAAGAAGAAAAGGAAGAAAAAGAAAAAGAAAATGGCTTCGTCTGTCTGTCAGACACTGGCACGGGGTGACATAAGTCTGATCTAGTCTGATATGCATTCGCCGACGACGACGAAAACGGCGACGACGATCTTTCTTTCCTTCCCTCCACTGACAAACGGTGTTCTCTCTCTTTCTCTCTCCCTGAGCATCGTCACAACAATCTTCAGGGTTTCGTCAGCCTCATAGTTTGCACAATCACCGGCAATCACACACATACACCTTAGAGCACTGGTACATTGAGACACTTTCACCACTACTACGTCACCCACTAATGGCATCATCATCACTTGCAGTGTAACTCCCAACAAGTACAACTCCCTTTGGCTGTGCGTGTGTGTGTGTGTGATTGACTGTGTCTAATTGAGGAGGCAACCACACACACATACAACCACAAGCTATAGTAAGAGGATGATGAGATCCACTATCACCACCGGCATCTAAGCTTACTCTCAGTGCACAACGCCAAGTCAGGGAAGTTCTTTTCTCTCTCCTCTTTTTCTTCTTGCTCTTCATTTCACTGGAAGCACTGGAGCACGAGCACACCAGTCCACCGACTACCACCACCACCAAATGAAAACTGATGGAGATGATGATGATGCCAAGAGATGATCGGCAAATGGGCATCTCTCCCCTTCTCTCTCTCTCTTTCTCTCTTTCAGTGTTTGTCTCGACACCACCACCACCAGCGCACTTCTTTTTCAGCAGTGCTCTTAATGCTCGAGCAGCCACAAGCGCGGCACTTATCAGCAGTAAATAATCATCGGTGAATCTTAATCAATTCGCGTTTTTTACGTGTCCCCTCAGTGGCAGGCAGAGTGAGTGAGAGAAAGGGCTTCCTTCGTAGTGTGTTCATCATCAGTTTGAAGTCTGCCTGCACTTTAAATGTCCTGTGCGGGGTAGTGTCCGCCTAAATGTTATGGTTTCGATTTGGAGGGGAAGAAGTAAAAGCAGCTCTCTTTCTTTCTCTTTGTAGCACTGAGAAAAGACCCTCGTGACCGAATAGTAATAATTAGTCTGAAAGATCGAACAAGTGTGATGTCATTTGCTCTGCAGCAGTTGTTGCACTGCTTTACTTGAGGGCAAAGCACTTTTTTGTCCAACTCCTCAACTCAACTCAGCTGTGCCTTAGCTATGCTTAGAATGTGTGTGTACAACAAAAAAGAATGTTGTGCTACGATTGCACAACAAAAACAACATAATCGTGCTGATAATCATCGAGACAAACACACACACAAGCACCGATTGCCGCCACCGCCGCCTCCTCCTCCTCCTCCTCTTCCTCACCTGAAAAAGTGATTCCCCACTTTAATCACTTCACCACCACCACCACTGATGACTGATTCAAATGCAAATTTCTGTTTTGCTCATTAGAGCTGGAAAACAAGAATCAGCAAGTAAAAGAAGGAAAAAAGAACAAAAAGCATCCACCGGAAGAGTGGGAAGCAAAAAATGGAGAGAAAAAATCGAAAATCGAAAAACAAAATCACTGCTACTTGTTGATGCCTTTGACAAGTGCTCACGACATGGTGCCCTCTCTTTCTCCTAGATAATCCTCAACCCTTTGTCTTGTCGGCATTGTTAGCTTTCTAAACCCGAATTCCCACTCTTGAATTGTGTGAAAAAGAATAATGAAAGAAAAGTGAAGAGGTAAAGAGTGCACGACAACTACCACTACACAACGTGAAGACTACCTATACCAGCTGCTGCAGCAGGCGTCAACGTGCAAACAAATGGCGTCCGGTGCACCTCTGCATTCTCAAAAGTGTGTATGTATGTGACTCATTACATTCAATGCAAGAGGAGCAATGCTTCGCCTCAGATGCGTAGGAGGCATCCCTCTTTTCCTCTGCTCTTCTCTTCATTCACTTCTCATTCTTTCACTCACCGACTGCAAAAGGGTGCTGCCAAAACAGTCGCTCACTTTTTCTTGTTCACCATCAGTCAGAAGAAAAGTGAGAAATCCGAGTTAATTGTTGTCAAGATTCATTAACCAGGCAACAAGAAGAAAACTGGTGAAAACAAGAAAAAGGTGATACCCATCATCGGTCAGGATCAGCCAATTCTAATTTTTTTCTTTTGTAGATTAGACTAGCATCTCAACATCTTCAGCCAAAGAACAATGCCCATACTGATCCTCAGCCGTGATTCCTCATGCACCAAGCTTCTGCTGTACTGCCTTGCCGTCACGCTGATGATGGCGCTGTACATCTACAGCATGTACCGATTCATGCAGTTCTATACTAAAACTTATGGCGAAGATGATGAAGCGGCTGAAGAAGGAAGCTATGGCAGCGGATTAGGCAGCATCAGCAGCAGAAGCGGCTCCAGTGCAACCTGAATAGAGGATTCCAAACTCAATTCTTTTTGTACTTTTGTACTTTTTTCAAATAAATTATTTTTAAAAACAAAAAAAGCTGTTTGTGTAAAAAGAAAAAGAGTGAAAATAATGATCAACGCCTGGTGATTGTCTGGTAACAAATGAGTGTCACTCAGTCAAATGACAGCACAGTCACTTTCTTCTTTTTCTGCATTTTCTAAATTTTTTTTAACTTTTCAAACTGACTCGTCCTCTTTTACCAAATATGTACATCTTTGCTACTGCTGCTGCTGCTGCTGAAAACGCTTGGAAAGGCGCAGTATTATTAATTATGTAAACTGCCGACAAGAAAATTGAACAAAAAGAAGAAGAAAAGTGAGAAAGTGGTTTTAAAGGCCTAATGAATAACAACTGAGAAAAACCCTGGCATGCTTCGGAAGCGTTGCGTGCCGCCAGGCAATGTAAAAATGACTGTTGTTGTTAATGAAACCCCTTTCCTTTTTTCACTTCTTTTAAACCCCTAATTTACACCCTCTCCTCTTCCCTCGCCATTGTTAATGAGATGCAAGAGAAGAAGCGCACCGCCACTCAATAAATCACACAAACAAATAGCAAGAAACAGACTGGCAGACTGACAAAGACAGGGACTCCTTAAAAAATCAGTGTCTAGTTCGAACCTCGAACATTTAAAGCATGAAACTTTTTTCATTGGTATTGGCAAACGCTGAAAGGGCTGAGAAATCGAGCAAAATGAGATATCATTTTACTATTCTTTGCCCATTTTGGCGGGCGGCCCGGTAGGGCAAAAGCCCGCTTATTACTTTGCCA
>JAALOO010001499.1_pt1 | contig 15530 bp, 20 predicted proteins | sample 7257641 | NCBI WGS metagenome assembly JAALOO01 (sample SAMN14085613, study PRJNA598686) | mite metagenome | biome: ENVO:01001000; feature: ENVO:01001002; material: ENVO:01001226; isolation source: single female mite from University of Michigan culture on fish food culture... ...
AAGTGGTGCCAGACCTCGCCGCCTTGTGCTGTGCACCGCTAGGTTTTCGCAATTACTCTACTGCCGACGAAAGTTGACAGAGGTTAAGTCACGTTAAACCTAGCCGCGTGCAATGCTAGGATTTTTAAACTACTTTATCGCAAATCTCTGATGTAACTTGACCACTGTTAACTTCCGTCTTCTCGGGCCCTGCTCGCTTCTTTCGCGAGGCCCGAGGCAGCGGAAGTTTACAGTGGTCAAGAGGTGCCAGACCTCGCCGCTTTGTGCCGTGCACTACTGAGGAATGCATGTGCAGTCACTGTTTTGGGCAAACACATTAGCTGCAAACATAGTGAAGTGAACGATAGCTCTCCCAAGGGACTGAAAACAGTTTTCATTTGATAACAACGGCAGGCTGTTTCTCGCTCTGTCCTTGGTAATGCATTATTTTTGGGTTCTTGGATCTCGGTCCCTGTTGGTCGTACAACTCTAATTCTTTCACCTGAATTTTTGTTAGAATTAATGTGATTTTTGTGCCAAAGGCCATTGCCAACGATTCCCTACTTTTTTGTTCCCTCGTTAAAAAAGCCAACATGGTTATGGATAGAAAGGGTAGACTATTTGAATCACGAATATGTCGGTTTTGTTGGGGGAAACAAAGGGGTTTTTGATTGAAAACTAAAAAACGTGACCCACAATTTTGAAGGTTGTTGGACACTTTTTGGGGCATTGTGAGCTATTGGAAACACTTTTAATGGAGATCAAAGGTTTTATTTGCATCTCTAGAGTCTGCTGCGCACTCATATATTTCTTATTGTCTATGAAAAAACCGTGATCCAAAATGGTTCGCTGCAGAAGCTCCAAAAACAGGTACAAACTTCGAATTTTTTTACTTTGAAAACTCGTAACTCTGGTGTTCCCTAACTTCATGGGTCATGTTTGGTATCAAAAGAACCAATAGATTTTCTAGTTTTAAAATATGTTTACTTCGAAGGGGGAAACTCAGTGGTTTGAAAACAAGAGCCCAAAAAGTCCATTGATTTTGGGTCGCGGGCGGTCAAATCAAAGCAAGCACAGGGGCTGGTTTGGTCGAAATAGCCACACGCGACCCGAGATCACTGGACTTTTTGGGCTCTAGTTTTCAAACCACTGAGTTTCCCCCATCGAAGTAGACATATTCTAAAACTAGAAAGTCTACTGGTTCTTTTGATGCTAAACATGAACCATGAAGTTAGGGAGCACCAGAGTTACGAGTTGTCAAAGTAAAAAATTCGTTTTTGGACTTTTTAAGCTCTAGTTTTTGAATCAATTAGTTTCTTATAACGGAATAAACATATTCTAAAACTAGAAAGTTTACCTGTTCATTTGATACTAAACATGACTCATGAAATTAGGGAACACCAGAGTTATGAGTTTTCAAGTGACTCAAACTTTGTTTTTACAATGGGTCACGTTTTAGGGTCTCATTTGAAAACCACTGAGTTTCCCCCAACAAAGTGGCTTTATTCTAAAATTAGAGAGTCTACCGGTTCTTTTGATACCACACATGGCCCATGAAGTTAGGGAGCACCAGAGTTAGAAGCCTCCAAAAAATAGGGAGTTTCTCCATACAGATTGGCAATGGCCTTTGGGCAAAATCGGATAATGAGAAGTATTAAAGGGTTTCACACACGAGGACACGAAACGGACAAACAAGTAAAATTATAAACGGGTTTTAAAAAAAATCTTGCTAAAAACTTTTTTTCGGCTTCTTCTGAAAATGAGCGCCTCGTTGGGGGCCTAAAAACTTTATGCTTGCAAGCCCACCCGTGCCGCGCCACAGCAGGCGCCAGGAAGCACGTTGCCAATCCTCTGCCCTGGCTTTTAGGTGGCACCTTAGCAGAAGAGACGTCCGACCACTGGGCGTAACTGAGAAACCATTTTTTTATCACAGAGTGTACATCAAAGTAGCCTTGTGTTTTGGCTTAGAAGCAGAGTAAAAACTTTGATAAGCTATTTCATATTTATATTACATTTATTTATAAAAGAAATGGTACGTTTGAATGATGCTGATGGGCGGGTTGTAAGAAAATGGTGTTGAAAGTAGTGCATGCAAGGGGGTACAAAAGAGGCGAATGAAAGAAAGGAATAAGCGTAAGGTGTGGGAAAAAAGTAGGAGTGAATGCTCAGAAAGTTCACGAGAGGGAGTGGCTTTAGTGGCTAAAGTTGGTGCTGCTGCTGCTGCTGGTGGTGTTGCTGGAACGGCGGTCACTGCAGCGGCTGCCTCTGCCTCGAGCTCTGCAGGTAGTGCTGCTCTGACCGACCTTCAACGGCACCTTCCACCCGTTGACCTGCGTCACCACGTAGCTCTGCGCCCACTTGCCGCAATCTTTGCGCACATTGAGCGTGCTCAGTCGAGCGCAGGCCTTGAAGGGCGTGAAGAGCGTCTCCTCGAAGAGCTTCGCCACCTGGGCGCGGGCCTTGGTTGTGAGGCGACCGGGCCGTGACGGGCAGAGGTTGCAGTTGACGCAGTTGTGCGCCAGCTCAATGTGCTCCAGGCTGGGGAAGAGGGCGGCCCAGAGGGGCGAGTGGAGGTCGCGGTGGGAGCGGACGTGGGCGATAAGTCGCAATGAGCGGACGGCGGGGAAGATGGTGGGGAAGAGGAGGTGGTGGTCGAAGGCGGCCAGCGGAGCGTGACCCGTCGAGGGCGACCAGGTGTTGAGGCTGATGGAGAGCGAGCTGAGGTTCTGGGTGATCGGGGCGACGGCGGCGGCGGCGCCTCCATTGTTCCACTTTCCAGCTCCGGCCCCGGCGGCGTACAGCAGTCCGAAGAGGTGGTTGGTGCAGTGTGCTCGCAGCGAGAGATGGGTCAGCGAGGGCAGACTGCAGAGGGAACGGCTGACAAAGACCGAGGGATTGGACCAGAAGACGCGCGGAAGCTCGAGGATGAGTGCTCCGAGGGCGGGGTGGCGGTCGGTGAATTCGGTCAGACTGTGACGCAGGTCGGGATTGCCCAGGCGGATGGACTGCAGTGAGAGAGGTGCGTTAGCTTCCGCAACAGCTTTCTCCAGCCATCCGAGCACCGGGGTGGTCTGCAGCTCATCGCCGGTGCTAAAGTTGAATTCTCGCAGGTGAGAGAGAACCGGGGAGAGGTCAAGTTGAGCGTTGGCATTATCCGCGGGAATGGTGTTGAAGACGGGGTGGTCGACTATGACCGTCAGCCGCTGAAGTCCCCGAAGACTGTTCAGTGTCTCCAGCAGGCGGAAGAGGCTCAGCACGTGGACGATGCACGGGCGAAAGTTGTTGTTGTTGCTGCCGTCCCGGCTATTTCGACTCCAGTTGATGTACAGCTGGACGGAGCAGAGCAGAGGGGCGTCCACCAGCGCCTGGCTGATCAGCCGACGAACGGTGTCCAGCAGGAGGCAGTCGTCGTAGTCGTAGATGGCCACTGTCAGGTGGGCGGTGCACTGCCGGTCGACGATGGCCATCAGGCGAGCCTCCTCTTCCGGCGGAAAGTCGTAGTAAGAGAGGCAAGCTGTCTCGAGGGAGTCTGACTCGGCGAGAGCGGCGTTGAAGTTGAGCGAGTTCATGCCGGTGATGCGCTTCTCGATGTCCGTGCCAAAGAGCAGCTTCAGGTGTTTCGGTTTCAGAGGATAGCTGATGGTGGTGGTGCTTTCAACTTCGGTGATGCTGTGCACCAGCTGGTTCGCCACCTTCTGGTACTGGTCGTCGTCCTCGAGGAAGCTGTGGGTGCTTCTGCTGCTGCTGCTGATGCTACCGCCGCTGCTGTTGCGGTTTCGGGAGCTTGTGTAGAAGGAAGTTGAGCTGGAAAAGGGTGAAGAAATGGAGGAGAAGGAAGAAAAGGGAGAGCAAATGAGGGTGGACATGTTCAGGTCAGCCGATGAGAAGGAGCAAGAGGTGTTCATTTTTCCGGAGATTGACGGGGTGTTTGGATGAATGGGAAAGAGAGCTGTAGAAAGAGAGTTGGGAAAAGTGGTGTGCTTGATGATGAGAGTGGGATGGGGTAGTGAGCAAGTGAGGAAGAGCTGTTCCAAACTCGAATGGTGATTCTAGTAGCCCCGAGCAGCTGCTTTTATAGCCGAAATTCTCTTCTGGATTGGCAAACTCTAGAGAGCAAAGTTCCAATTGGAACAGACGGTCTCAGGAGTCCTTTGCAGGAAGAGCACTGTGCACTGTATTGGCAGAAGGTAGTGACAAATGGATTTTGCTCTACTGCTGCTGCTCCTTTGGCTGCACTGCAGGAAATTCCTCCTGAGACGTTGTCCAAACGTTTCTGCAGAACCTAGCGGCTCATCACTGCTACTGCTGCTCTACTGAACAGATATTTTCCCAAGATAACTAGTGATAAACGATTATCATCTAGCGAGCTTCTAAAGAAACTTTATTGGATGGACTTTAAAACCAAGTTCAATGTGTTGAAACGGGTAAAAGGTTCTGATAGTGTTGTTTAAGTTAGGTAGTAGCAATGGGCTACACTTGGTGAGCTACACTTGAGATGATATAAAAGAAAGGAGAAAGGGATTGCCGTGCTTACAGACAGCAAAGGAAGTTAGTGTTACTGGCAGGGATGTTGGTGAGTTCGAAGATGCATGTTGAGTTCGTATTTCCGAATGAACGCTTGCTGACAAATGGAGCACTTGTTTACGTGAGCAAGTTGTTGGTGTTGCTTAAGACTGCTCTTTTGTGTGAAAGATTTAAATCAAATTAAACATTTGTGCGGTCGAATGCCAGAATGCACCAGGTCATGTCGTTTGAGATCATTTGGAAAGTAAAAGTTTTTGTTACATTTCTGACACTTGTGGCGTTTCGCAAAAGCGTTCGACAGCTTCTTCTTCACAGACGCATTCTCAAAGATAGAATTGACCGCAGGTTCAACTTGAGGTTTAACTTGCTGTAATCCTGTAGACGAGAAATGCTGGTCAAAAGAATGAATGAACACAAACCGACTGAACTCACCACTGACTGTTGGACGATCATCAACGGCTGCAGCAGAATCTGTTTCATCTTCATCTTCTTTTGTCACACCAACGGCGTTCTTTTCTTTGCTTTCCTCCTTTTCCTCTTCAACATCATTGTCCAAATTCACCGCTTTTTCATACACACAATCCAACTCTTCGTCGACATGTCATTTCCAATCATCTTCTTCTTTGGAAGCGAAACTTACTGAGTAGCTGTCCAGAAAGCAGACACAAAATAAATTGGAAAAAGCTGTTGCTTCAATGACTGAAAGCAGCAAAGTGATGATCACAAACAGAAATAAACTGCTGCTTGAGCCTCAAACTTGTAGTGCCGTCACAGTCATGAACTCATGTTCAGTGAATCACTTTTTTTTCACAGTTCAAAATGTGAGTCAAGATTTCAGTTTATCACTTTCAAGTGCATCCTTATCTACAATTGAGCTTGATATTCAATGAGGTAAAATTGTTTCAAGTTTTAATAGAGAAAGAGAAGTACGGAAAAACAAATTCCTTCAAAAACAGTGTTTTGTACAGTTTGTGTGTTTGTGCTTGTGCAGTTTTTGTACAGTTTTGCAAAAGTCAAGTTTTGATAAAACTGAGACATTCAACAACGCAGAAAGTTTAGACTGTCTTTGGTGAGTAAAGTTTGTGACTGTTAATAAAAAGCAAAAACAGTTGTAAACCAGGTTGTGCAAAAAGGGTGCTATCACATTTGAGGAGGACTCGGAGTTCAGAAAAAGAAAAAGAGAATTACGAGAAAATAGGAAGTTTGTTTGTGTGTGTTTAGAAAGCAGTGGACTCATTGTGTGGATTTGGAGCGCATTTGAATACAAAGGGTAGCTCGTACTGGTGACTGCCTCCACTTGAGCCTCGGTGAAGGTGAAGGAGATTTTGTTGTTGCTGTTGCTGCTGCTGTTGTTGTTGTTTTTGCTGAAACTGCTGCAGATGGTGAAGATCATTGGCCGAGCACTGCTGCTGCAGCTGCTGACCACCATTACCGTCGATCATGACCAGACCGACTGCCCCTGCCTGCCCCACCCCGTCGCAGTACATCTCACTGAGCTGTCCCTTGTTGTAGTGGGCGGCAGTTGCGGCAGTGGTCGTTGTAACCGCCGTCGTCGTTCCGTAGATGCTCTCTGCACTCTTGCACTGATCACCACCTCCGCCTGCTTTGCTGACCGCCGCCAACTGCACCGCCGAGGTCGCATACGGTACGGGCAGATTGTACAGCGAAAAAAAGGGATTCGATTTGCTGGAGGCTGGCGGAGGCAGAGGAGGAGGTGGCGGTGGTGGCTGCTGCTATTGACCTCCCTCACAGCCTCCCTGCTTCAGCATCTTCAGCGTTTCCATGTTGACCATGGCCAGTGCATTGCAACCGCCCAGCGAGTGGCAGTTGTCAAAGCGACCGCCATTGAGCATCGGCTTTCCGTATCGACCATTATTTCCTCCTTGATCTTCAAAAATCAGACTGGCTTTTGCAGTGCAAAAGTCCGCTCCCGAGAGATCAGTCAGCGGATTGCCCGTCGAGTCGTGCAGCAGCATCATCAGCTGTTGTTGTTGTTTTCCTCCTCTATCGCCCAAACCATCACCGGCACAAGAGCCTGTTGTGGTGCCTCCCGAGGAGCTAGTGTAGTTGGAGCTGTTAGAGCAGATGGTCTTTCTTGCTCCTCCATTGCTTCCCGCCACTACCTTGTCCGACCGGTAACCACCTCGATTGATCATGAAGGAAAGTAGAAAGTGGTGTGGCGGTTGTTGCTGCTGCTGCTGGTGCTGAAGTTGGTGTTGTTGTTGCAGTCCCTGAAGTGCGTTGTGGTGGTGGTCATGAAGTGATGAACTGTGGTGCAGCCCTGATGATGCCGCCTGCATCGCCTGTTTCGCCTGGTGATTGCTGTGAATGGCACAGACGACCACGGTAACCAGAAAGAGAATGAAGAGGGCACAAGAGACCGGGACAATGTAGTGCAGCTGCGCCAGCTTGCTCGAGCTGATGGAGAGGAAAGAGCTGGAGTCAGCACCGCCTCGACCTAAGCTTCCAAGACCTCCATCAGTCGCCTTCAGAGTGAGCGGGGCAATTGTCGAGCCGTCCATCTTCAGCGTGGAGAAGTAGCACTCCCGAGAGACGTAGCCGGCTTCGGTTTGAGCGCGGACGATCAGCTCGTACCAGGAACCTGGATTGAGGTTGAAGATTTCGTAGTTGAAAAGCGAGGGAGGAGAGGTGGCAAAAGTGGTGCTGCTGGTGCTGGCTGTTGGATTGAGGGAGGTTTCAGTCTCCATCGAGGACTTTTTTCCACCTTCACCACCGTTTTTTTTTCACTACATGATAGCCACTATTTCCGTTTGTTCCACCTTGTTGCTGTTGTGCCTGCTGCAGGTACTTTTCATGGTCTGCGGCACTGTTCATCTCAGGTCGGTAGGTGACTCGATGAGGGGCCATGTCTCGCTAGCAACGGCAGGCTGCTTTTTTCCCACTGTTGATCGTGCATTATTTTCAGGTTTCTGGATCTGGGGCTCCGTTATTTGTACAACTTTAATTCTTTCACCTGAATTTTTGTTGGAATTAATGTAATTTTTGTGCAAAATTTGGGCAAAATCGGATAATGGGAAGTATTAAAGGGTTTCATACACGAGGACACGGGACGGACAAACGAGTAAGATTATAAACGGTGATTTTTTAACAAAAAAAATCTTGCTAATAAAAAGTGCGTTCTATTTTACTTTGCAGTGCATCGCAGCAGAAAGCGAATCGCAAAAAACCGCTTCAGGTCCAGCAGGTTGAACACCTACAGCTGGTGCTCGGGATACTTGGAAATGTGACAGTTTCTTTAAAACAAATTAAATTAAAAAAACAGAATTTTAAACTTTTAAACAGACAGAAAACAGCAGCAGCATTTTCATTTAGACAAACAGAAACTGACCAGTAACCGATGTGTCCACCATCAGCGACCCATCTGGTAGGCGGTGCAACTGAAGTTTGCACTGCACATTGACCGCCTGCTTCTTGGCGTTACACTTGATCAGGCGGAGGGCAATTTGGCCGGTGTTCGGGCAATTGGCGTGACGCTGGAAACGGATGCTGAAATGCGTTCTCGGCGCCTGTCTTGGCTCAAAAGGCGGCAAGTCGAAGGTTTTTTCGAAAATATCGCCAAAAAACTTGGTCCAATCGCAACAAACGACGTCCTTCAATATTTGAGTTTTTCATGTTTAAAGCTCCATCTGGTTGCAAAAAAACAAAATTTAAAAAAGTTCCTGAAGTTTTTGTTTGACTAACAAGCTCAAATTGAGCTTGTTGCTCACTTTGCGTTGTTTTTTTAGTCCACTGCAAAAGTTGTAAAACTGATTTGGGGCGGTTAAACTCATCAGATTTACCAGAAGTCACTCGTTATCTGATTTGGTTTCAAAAGGTAAACTTTTGTTTAGTTTCAAAAACATTTTTGTTTCTTTTTGTTTGTTTGGGACTACATTCTCTGTTAGCTGGTTTGCAATTTGATTTTTTTTATTTCGAAGTTTCTAACATATTTTTTGCTCTTCTTTTCACTCGCTCTTTTTCTCTATCTTTGCAAAGTCCTTTCTCAAGAACATGCCCCGAACAAATTGCTACTGTCCGCCTCAAGTGGACGCCACGCTGGTTGCTTTTTTTGTGCCTTTCTTCAGCCTGACGATCATCTTTCATGCCATTTTGCCCTATACAGAGAGAGTTCTCTTCTTTTTCAAAATCTCACTTAACAATCTGTTTATCATCATTGTTCTCCTTTATATTATTTTTGTTCCTTTTGGACTACGCATCTATTGGATCATTAACGATATTCTTGTTAAAATCGATGTTCGCTACAAGGTAAGTCGACAATGAAAGTTGAAACCAGAACGAATTGTTATCATCATTCTTTTTAGAACTTTGCTTTCAACTTTGTCTACGGCATCTGGGCCTTCTTGGGCTTGCACTACTTTTTTGTTATTTTTCTGACCAGCACTGCTAAACACCTTGAGGACGATCCGCTGTTCCCAACTGAACCACTCCTTATCAGCGTCTACCTCACTTTCACCTCCTTCCGTCTCTTTCTGCAGTCACTCCTGGTGGGCCTTCTCTGTCAGTCTCCTTGGATGGAGGGCGCCAGAGAACCAGACTTTATTCCTCTGCTCGAGTGGAATGAGACCTTCAAGTCAAACTGGGCAATTGTTTTCCACATTATCATGAATTTCATTTTGCCCCTGGCGGAGTTCCATGTTGAGGAAATGTACTGGCCGGCGATGACTCACTCTGAGGTGTGGAGCCTTGGGGGCTTTGACAGTCTCGAGGTGGAGTGCAAGATCAATCACAGTGAGACTGCTGATAAAGTGTCATTCTCCATCATTGGCATTCCACTGACCTTGGTGCTGCTGATTGCCTACGTAATCATTTTATGCGTGACTGGATCAAGGGTGCCGAAATTTGATGTACCATCGCCACCTACTTTTAAATCATGGATACGCGTCAACAGACTATTGATGGCGGCCAAGGCACAGATCGAGTACCTTCTTCTCTTTTCCTCTCAGGTAATGGAAGTTTGCTACGATAACTGAACAACTAGTTTTTTTAATAAACTTGCCTTTTTAGCTCATTCTTCTCAATCCGATCAGCCTTCTGGTGGTTGCCGTTTTCTGGCCAATTTGTAAGATTGTTTTCACCGCTTACCCGTACTGGGAATATGGCGATGACAAAAAAAGCAGTTTTTGGAAATTTACTCCAATTAAAAGGATGGTGATGAATGGCTTTAAATCCAAACCTAAAACTCAAAAACACGAAGTAAAGGCAGAAGTTACCGAAGAATACTGCCTCATTTCTAACAACACTTCCCATCACCATCATTCACATGAAGACATCATTGTACAAATCGAACAGGAGATGGCAGTTTTATCAAATGAAAAAGTGGCAGAACAAGAGTTGATTAAAGATGGGGAAAATAAATCGGAGAAAATGCTGTCATCTTACACAACAAACGACACAAAAATCAGAGCAGAGACTGTCTGAAAATTGAAATGTTTACACCTTTAAAACAAACAAACATGCACATATAGCTTTACAGTGATTGAAAAACCAAATCAAACAGACATTTTTTGCTGAATCTAAAATAAAAAAACTTTTTAAAAATGTCATAAACAGTGTTTAAAAAGTGAATCAAAATGAGGATAAGGGGCATCGCCGAGAGCACAGACTCGTAACCAGCCTTCTTCAGCTCTTCAGTGGCAATGTATTCAACCTTTCGCAGCAGTTTGGCCACTTCTACCGGGCACTTCTTCAATCCACCAAAAATTGGATTGCAGACGCGGCTCACATTAGGGCAGACGGTGGGGGATCAGTTTGGCCAGACGGGCCAGTGCCTCAAACTTGGCCGCATTAGTCAATTTTGACTGATCCTCGGAACTTTCAGAGATACTAACTAATACTACGATAGAGTTGCCTTAAGGCGAGAGTAAGTCGAATTTTTTATTTTATTGACTTTCGAAAAGGTTGCCAGAAAGACAAGGTTTTTGGCGGTAATCCAAGCGTTTAAAATTGTGAACAGCATTAAGTGTTTCTGCAATGAAAAAATGTAAACTGCTGAACAACTAAAAACACTCAATTTACCTGTTTTTTGAGGTCGTGTAGTTGAGGAACATTTTAAGCAAAGCGGTGGTGAAAGAGAAGTTTTTTTCCTTGTACGGCTGTTTGGCGCAGATGATGCGCTCCGCCAGGCCAGGCAGGGGAAAAGGATGGCGATTGAAGAGCAGAGGAGGCAAATATGAGGTAATGACCCAGCAGGAGCACTTCGTTGCTATAAAAATCCTGAACAATAAGGCCAAAGTGCTGCAGTTGCTGCTGATTTGCCTCTAGCAGCGGCGGCTAGTGCTTATTCACCGCCGACGGTAGCAGGCAAAGGTAGCACTCTTTGAGGGTGGCCAGCGGCCGCAACTGCAGTTCGGCAGGTTGTACGGCGCTTCAAAATTTGCCTGCACTCTTTTCGAAAAGCAGCGTAAAGTGGCGCAAAGGAGCGGTGATGAAACGGTTAAGCTGTTGAGGTGGGCGAACAGGCGCAACAGATTGTCCACCTTCTACTGGTACTGTTTGTAGCTGTGCTGTCGTTGAAGATGAGCAGCTGCAGAGAGAAAGAGGTAAGCCGTTTGCTGACACTGGTCACCGTGGTGATCAGTCTGGTCAACCCAGCAGTGAAGCAGTCCCAGAAGACGATCTTCAGCTTTTGCAGACGGGAAAAGGTGCATCGGAAGTGCCTGGGGACTTGGACTACAGTTCAGACGCACGCCAGTCCTCGGTTCGCCTGATTTGCTCAACTTTGATCCGGAGAATAAATACAAAGTTAACGGTCAGCTCACTGCTCATTTGATAAAAGCCGTTTTTGAGACAACAGCCAGCACCCGACATCCTCTAGATAGTCTGCAGTCGCTCACCATACTTGATTAATATGAGGGCGAGAATTTAGAAAAAGTCGAAGCAGTGTTTAGCGAACGTTTCAAACTCAAAAATCTGCATCAGATTCAGCTGTACTTGCGAGGGGGAAGGATACCCGATCCCACTCTGGTAAAAAGGTGACTTTACTCATGGGCAGTCACGCGACTTGTTTGAGCGATTTTTTATTTATGAAACCAAATGAACAAAAAAGGCTTTTGTATGTGTGCTATTTAACTACTGCAAACATTAGTCCCACACCCAAATTTATTGAACAATTCCGGTCAATGTCAAAGTTATAATATAAATTATACAAACATTCAACTTTAAAGTTGGCAATGTTTGTAGTACAAGTGATCGTGTCATACGATTCACTAAAATGAACAAAATAAATTTAAATTATGACTTAACGCCACATTATGTAATGTGCATAACGATTAACTTCGTAACCATCTTCCGATCGCTGCAAAAGTGCATAACCATTTTTGTCCCAATCTATTTAAACTAGGGGATCTCCAGGTGTGCCACCAGTAGATGTGGCTGGAGCGAACTCGAGGCGCCATACAAACTCATACAACTTAAACAAATTTAAAAAAAGTTTAAAAAATATATTTTTTATAAAATGTAAAAAAGTATATTCAAGTAATGATGATTATGAGGAAGATGATGAAGAAGAAGAATTTACTGATTCACTGGAGTCACTTAAATTTGAATTGGAAAGTTTAAAAGAATTAAAATAAAGAAACGGTTTATAACGAAAAATACCGCGTATTTCTCGAAGTTCTTCTATAATTTCTTTTTGTTCTTCTTCCTCTAACGAGTCTTCATCTGACGAGTCTTCAGAAGAGTAAAGTTCAAGTTCTTTGAGCTCCAATGCAACACTGGGATCAATTTCCTCTTCTTCTTCAGCACCTCGGGCAATTTCGACTTGGGTTCCAAACTTTTCTCGAATGAACTCAGCGCGTTCCGCAAAATCTTTTCCCTTAGCTATGTCGTCGAGGCGTGATTTTGTGAACGCAGAAGCAATCATCAAGTTTTCTAGTTAGTGCATAACCATTTTTGTCCCAATCTATTTAAATAAAATAACATTAGTTAAACAATTCTAGTTTAAAAATCAAATTAGCATTTACCCGGGCCCTAACTGTTGCGGATGATCTAGTAAGGTTTATTATCGAACCAAGTTTCACCATAGCCAACCAGCACAACAAAATGATTGATCGCTTCATCATCTAGGACCCAGTTTTTAAAGATGATTCCAGATTTGTGTTCTTTAAACCTGTCTCCCACTTTCACTCCCACACTAATAGGGCCGTACTTTTTGAGAAGTTCTATAATATTGTTTGCATTGGCGTGTTCGTCCACAGTACGAAGGATCCACTCTCGAAGTCACCATCCGGTTGTCGATGCTTGCTCGGACTTTCAGCCCATCAGTTTGCCACCAAACGACTTGTGCTCTGCACCTCTTGTCCTGTGCCTTGTCGTTTTCAGTCTTTCAAACACAAAGCCAGTAGATTCTTTGGGGTCACGGCAAATAACAACAACAAAAAACATGACGACGCTGCACCAAAGAACCTCTTGTGCTCTGCACCCAAAGTTCTGGGTTCATCATCATCAAAGGGGCTTTGCGTTGGTGATGCTCGCCGGTAATGCCTCTTGAACTTCTCCTTGCGACTTGCTTGGTCATTTTAATGTTCCTCTCCCTCTTCCATCCAAAATCGGCTGCTGACGTGGCACCTAGGCAGTCCAACGAGAACATCAACTTCAGGGCACAAGCGACACTTGAACAGGCTTGGCCATCATCGTCCATTGTACCGGACATCAGCCAACTTTTGTCACGTCAGCCGATAGCTCAAAAAGCATTCGGGTTGATAACGTGCTAGAATCATAGAAGACAGCTTTAAGTAGTAGTCGTAGAAGTGAGCTGAGCAGCCTGCTGCTGCAACACGGCGCCATCGAGGCTCAGCACTTCTACCACCACCACCACCACCATTGCTGATTGTAGAACGGCGACGGGAGCCACAACAGCAGCCACAGGGAAAGACACTTGCACTCTTCTTCGGAAAGCTGCTGCTGCCTGCCTGTACCTCTGAAGAACAGCAGCAGCAGTAGCAGCCTTTCTCTCTCGGTTTCAACCACTACCACCACTGCTGTTCTAAAATCATAGAGGTTCTAAAAGCTAACATCATGCATTGTAGGGCAGCTCCAGACGGGCCCACTTTCCAGGTGAAACGTCCGATTTATTTTTGGTGTGTGTCTAGCTGATAGGTGAAAAGCTAAAGACGTGGGTCGCCACCGCTCACTGCCTTGCTGGTCAAATGATCGCCTTTACGTAGGCAGTTCTCGATGCCTGGTCGAGCACGGCGGCTCGGCTGAAGGTGACGCTGATGAGGTTGTCTGCCTTCTTCTCACCCTCAGCCTCGACTTTAGCCTTTTTCTTTTTTGCATCAGCTTTCTTTTGAAAGGCCTCGGCAATAAACTTGCAGTTGCCCAGCACCTTTAACTTAATGTAAGGCGCCAGAGTGCAACGGTAGAGGGCGTTCTCTGCAAAGACGAGCACTTGAGCCTTCTTAGTGGGCAGCAGAAGGACGGCAGCAGCAATCAGACGCACTTTGCCGAGTGGTCCTCGCGAGAGCCACCAGCGCCTCTCAGTGACTAACCCGGTCTTTGCTGGCACTGAATGTAGTCTCATCGTTTGCGCCCTCTCTTCATTAGATTGCTTATCTGATGCTAATGATGACCGGTGAGTGTCACTTCCCAGCAGACAGACTGCATATAAAGGCAGCCGTTTATCACCGATAGCCACAGTCAGTCGGAGCTGAGCTCTCATCGCGTTCACATCACTCACTCATCCATTTCTCACTAGCTCGCATTTTCATTGACAAATCTTGGCTCCTTCATTGCCATCTAAACATGTCAGAACGCAACTTTTACGTTGACCGCTGCCAGCCTAATTGCTCTCACGGCAGTGCTTCCTACGCCCAAGTGCCCAGGATGGTCGTCCGTTTGGCTGGCGAAGAGGTCATCAGCAAACACGGGTTGACCGATTTGCAGGCGATCACAAACAGCTCACAACCGCTGTCAACTCCGGTTCCACTGGATCAGCTCACCGGCCGCATCTGCCCGGTCTGTCAGCTGTCGACGCCTCCGCTGACCACCGAGAAGATCTTCGCCGTGACCGAATGTGCCCACATGTTGTGCTACGAGTGCGCACTGCGACTGCACTTCACCTCATCGAAGCCGTCCGCCGAGGGCATCGACTGTCCCACCTGTGGTCAGCCCTCCAGACAGGTCATCCTCACGAGAGAGCAGTTCGCCAACGTCGACCAAGTGAAGGCTTTTGCCCAGCGTTGGTGGACGTCCCTAGACACCACTGGTCCCACTGGCCAATGTCCTACTCCTCTGGTCAACTTTGACAGCCTGGTGCTCTTTGAGCCGACCTTCAGCGACGACTTTTTGCCCCTCCTCGACGCTCTGATGAACATCAAGTGCTACCGCTGTGACCTAGACGCGCTCTGCTGCTGGGGACCGGTCAGACAGAACTGGAGGCAGTTTGAGAATCTGTCGAAGCACTTGTCAGTATCACAATTTATGATTGAGATTGAGTTTTACCTTTATCTTTTTTCCATCAGCGAGCGGCACCGAGAAGATCGCCGCACTTTCTGTAAACTGTGCTTTCTGCACCGAAAAACTCTCCCTACGGAGAAGAGGCTGTACAGCATCAATAGGAACAATATGAACATCGATGAAAACTTTGAAGATCACCTTCGCAACGGTTCAGTGGAGTTGGATGGCGTCTTCATCCAGCACCCTCGCTGTACTCTCTGCTTTGGACAGCTGGCCCCAGGGGCTGTTCCCAATGTGGAGCACTACTTTTTCGACCAGGATGCACTTTTCAAGCACGCCAACGAGAATCATGCCATCTGTGCCATCTGCCCAGAGAAGCACACCTTTTTCCGGAATGTAGAAGAGCGTGATGAGCATTTTGTCACTGAGCACTAACTGTGTTCTGAATATCTGATTCATTCCGTTTGCAACATTGACCACGTCTTTCTGTTCAACTGTTCAAGCTTCGATCGTTCTTCTAAATCACTTTTACTACTTTCTTTTGTCTCTCATCATCGCAACTTCTCTATCGATTTCAACCAACAATACCCATATCTGTATCATTGCTACTT
>JAALOO010000523.1_pt2 | contig 15525 bp, 19 predicted proteins | sample 7257641 | NCBI WGS metagenome assembly JAALOO01 (sample SAMN14085613, study PRJNA598686) | mite metagenome | biome: ENVO:01001000; feature: ENVO:01001002; material: ENVO:01001226; isolation source: single female mite from University of Michigan culture on fish food culture... ...
CCCGGTACCTTGATAGCGCCACAGCCCTCCACCGTAAAGACGTCCTGAACGTAGGTGACGCGAAAGTTGTCCGTCTGAAAGAGGTGCTTCAGTATCTTGCCGCTGAGGGCGGTCCGGACGCCTATGGTCGTCTCGCAGAAGTGGCCCTCGGCGACCTCGTGCGCCAGATTGGCGCCCATCAGCACGGCCACCTCGGCGATGCCCAGCGTGTGCTGAATCTCATTCGACAGCAGGCCAATGTCGCCGTTGGGCAGCGTGGCGAAGCTCTTTATGAGCGAGATGCCGATGACGCCCCGTTTGAGGGCCGGCTTCATCTGCCGGCACAGCGGGATAATGAAGGCGTCCGGCGTGACGAAGATGAGAATGTCGGCGTCGGTCACCGTCGAGAGAAGGTCGGGGTCGGCGATCTGAGGGGGGGGGGAAATTAAGATCAACTTTCGAGCATTTTTTAAAGGCGTAAAATGAGAACAAACCACATTGACCGGCAGCTGGTGCCCGGGCAGGTACTTGACGTTTTCGTGCGTCTCATTGATCACCTCGCTCAGTGGTCGAACTGTTCCACTGTGTTCGACCTCCTCCTCGTGGACGTACATCTTTACGGCAGTGTGAAAGTGCGGATAGCGGGCAGTGTTGGCGCCGATGATCTTCGCGATGGCAGAGCCCCTGATAATTTAAAAACAGTTTTTTTAGTACAGTGGGTCTCCAAGATACACACAGACCCCAAGATACACACACGATTTCGCCCTGAAAAAAGCGCTACAACATTTTCTCTTTAGCATAGAAAAGCATTGTGTGTGTATCTTGAAGTCACTTTGAGGAGGCAGGTTGATAAGAGAAAGTTGCTAAAACTTGTTCCAGGCACAAATTTTGTAACGAACTTTGCGAATGAAAAAGCACTGCTCTGAGTTAGCACACTTTTTGTGTGTATCTTGGAGACCCACTGTAACTATTTTAAGATTTTAAATACCAGGGTAACTTACCAGTTTCCCGACCCAACAATAGCCACTCGCTTGACCAGATCCATCCTCTTCTTTTTTTCTGTCAGTTAAAATTAAAATCAAAGTCAACAAAAGGACTGAACACAAAGTGATCAACTTGTGTTTGTTGTTGGCGGTGGTTAAGCCTGTGTTTGACTAGCATCAAAAACAGCAACAGTTTAATGTGTGTCGGCGACACTGTACTCGTGAAGCCGATGATGATTAGATCGAATGATTCAAATGGCAATCACAGTAGACGTAGTGGTAGTGGTGGTAAAGTAAAGGTACGTCTGTAGCTGTAGCCTCAATCTTGACTGACATATTCAGTCAATGAGTACAACAGGCAACGAGGCAATCAGGGACAAAAGTACTGTCGCCTTGATCAGCGAGCAATTGAACAAAACACAGAGAGAAAAAGAAAGAAAGAGAGAAAAAGCACACTAAGTATTCAAATTGCATCTCTGGCGCGCGTTCAGCTAAACTTTAGACATTAGATTAGAAAGAAAACAAGAGAAGGACAGTAAGGGGATACTACTGCAGTTGTACAAGGTGTTATAAGTGCATATTTTCTGTTCTAGCTAAAAACGGAAAAATGTACTATTTGAAATGCAAAAATGACTATTTACAATCACATTAAATAAAACAATTTACCTAGATAAAAGCCAATGTTTTCACTAGCAATATGCAAAAAACGTCAATTTTGCTGTTCCTTTTGCCTGCAGTGCTCTCTTGTGTAAACAACTGGAACATAACTCGTATCAGTGTGAGAATGAGTGCGCCTGTGTGTGTGTGTTTGTTTACATTTGTTTTGATTTTGTCAACGGCCACGGCAAGATAGCTGATCTACAATTGATTTACCTAGATAAAGTGCCTAGTCAGGTAAACTTGCTTATTGACTAAACCAAAAGCTTTAAATTAACAATATTCTTTTTTTTTCTAGAATTGCACCAGTTGTTCACTCCAAGCAGTTTTGCGTTTGCTTTATAAAGTCTTGCCACATAAGCAGAATTTGCACTACTATAAGTTGTAACAAAGTTAGTGCTGAAATACCTAGTTTAGTGTTGTGTGCAGTGATAAGATTTCACTTTTGGCACTGTTGGCAATGATGGAATTCAAAAGCGATTATAGCTGTAAACTTTGCCCCTCGGCCGTGTCACCCTGCCAACGGCGGAATTTGTGGAATAAAACACAAGTAAGTGAAACCTTCTAAACTTACACTTTCTAATTAGATAATGAGCCAAACAAATCCTCTAAGTAAATAAGGCTGCAAATATAAAAGCTAACAGTCAAAGCAGGCTACACACATTGGCAAACTTTTTCTTTTGTGCTGTACTGAAGCCAAAACTGCTATACAAAATGCAACTCTTACTAAGCTTTCTTTTCATCGTTGCAGTTTCCTCTTCTTTGCCTTCAAACAACAACATCATCAACAATGAAAATGCAAATGATGCAGAAGACGCCCCTCTGCCGACGCTGTACGAGCACTACACCTCGGGCGGCATCAAGAGCAGTCTGAAGGGAATCGGTGACCCGAATGGAAAATTCACCCTCAACGGAAAGCCGATCACCCTTCTGGGCGGTTCCTTTCACTACTTTCGCTCGGTGCCCGAGCACTGGCCCTCCATTCTGCTGAAGATGAAGGCGGCCGGACTGAACGTCGTCGACTTCTACATGCCCTGGAACCTGCACGAGGAGAAGGAAGGTCACTTCGACTACACCTCAGGACGGCTGCATCTGGCCAAGTTTCTCGAGGAGGTGAAGAAGGCGGACATGTTCGCCTCGGCGAGACCGGGGCCGTATATCTGTGGTGAGCAGCTACTGAAAAACAAACTAATATAAAATCACTCATTTTCACCTATTTCAGGTGAATGGGAGTTCGGGGGCCTGCCTGGATGGCTGCTCAAAGACGAGCACATGCAACTTCGGTACAACTACACGCCGTACATGGAGGCAATGGAGCGGTACATGAACCGGTCGCTGGACATACTGACCCGGTTTCAGTTCAGCGGCAAAAATGAGGCCGGTGAAAAGGTCAGTGGCGGCCCGATCATCATGTTCCAGCTGGAAAATGAGTACTACAGCTCCTTTATGCCCACCTCGGAGGAGTATGTCCGCCGGCTGAGGGCAATCGTACGGGCAAAGGGCTTCACGGGACAGCTCTTCATGTCGGACACCGGCGGGCAGAACTACCCCATCAAGGGCGTCTTTCCCGAGGCGGACGTCCTCGAGACGGCCAATCTGGGCAGCAATTCGGACACGGCAAAAGAGCTGGCCGAGCTGAGGAGTAGACAGCCGCTGGGAGCGGCGCTGGTCTCCGAATTCTGGACCGGAATTCAGGACTGGTGGGGCATGAAGCACAATGACGCGTCGGGGTATGAGGGACTGGAGCGGGAGCTGAAGAAGATTCTCTACGTGGCGAATGCGTCGGCCAACTTTTACATGATGAGCGGCGGGACGAACTTTGGCTTTATGAATGGCGCAAAGGTAGGCGAATTTTTGTTTTGTTTTTGGAAAACACTAATTAACCTCTCTTTTTCTTACTAGGTGACCACCTCGTACAACTTCAACAGCCCCCTCACCGAGTGGGGCAACTACACCGGAAAGTACCACATGATTCGGCGAGTCTACGAGGAGGCGGTCGCTAAAGGCATTTTCCCCAGGACCCGACTTCCCGGCGTTCCCCCGTACGTTCACCCAAAGAACTACCTCGCCCTCTCCTTCACCAAGGTGCTCCCCTTTGCGGAGATGCTCAAGCTGGTTCCGAAGTACTCGACCAGCAGCGGAAGGGCGCCAAATATGGAGGCTCTTGGACAGAACTTCGGCTTCATCCTCTACCGAGTGGAGGGAAAGCTGCCGCTGCAGAACTACTCCATCGACGACCCGGTCAACGACCGCTCGGTGCTGTACATCGACGGCGCCGAGGTGGCCATCAACAATGAACCGCTGGAGGATCCTTTCGTCTACAACATTTCATCCTCAAATCTAGATCACAGTAAAGAACAACACTCCTTTGACCTGCTGGTGGAGAATCAAGGCCGTGTCAACTTTGGCATCTTCATGCAGACGCAGCGGAAGGGGCTGCACAACAGCGAGATTAAGCTTGATGGCCGCCCAGTGGCGAACATTACCACCTACAGCCTCGAGCTGAACTCCTCCTTTGTGGAAAGTCTTCAGCAGCTGAAGGTCGCCCCGGAGGGACCGTGGATCAGAGTGGAAAATTTTAAGCATCAGAAAGCTCCGGCAATGTACTCGGCACTGTTGTACCTGTCACTTCACGAAGAGCCCGGGGACACCTTCGTTGAGCTGCCCGGATGGACCAAGGGCAACGTCTTCGTCAACGGCTTCAACCTCGGTCGGTACTGGGAGATTGGCCCGTTGAAGACCCTGTACCTGCCGGGGCCGCTGCTCAGGCGAGGCAACAATCGAGTTGACGTCTTTGAGCTGCACCGGGCGGGCAAGGAGGTGCACTTTATTGATCACCCCAAGCTGTTTTAGGATTGAACATTGCTGAATAAGGGGCTTGTTTTGAAAGAGTAAAAGAATTAAATGACAAACAAAGTTTAGATGCTTTGGATGATGAATGATGATAAAGACGGGCTAAAAAGTCAAAATAATTAGATCTTCATTTTACAAAAAAGTCCCAATCGGTGCACTTTGATCGGTGAGATACCACCAATAATTAGTCATGGGAAAGTCTAGTTTAGGTCTTCCAAAGTTAGTTTGTGTTAGGTTTTAGAACCTCTGTGATTTTGGAACTTGCAAGCATTGTTCTCCCTCACTCTATTTAGAGTGGTGTATCTCACTGTAGTGAGTCAGTTATTTCACTAGTCTTTAGTTGAATAAACGTTATCTATCAGCTACACTTTTCCTCTCCTCTCTAGTTTTCTCACCAACTGCACACTCTTCCACCTCGTGACCATTCGGGTGCCCCCCCCTGAATGCTGACCGAAGCGAACCAAAGAGGCGAACCCTATCCTCCATCACGTAGGCAAGTCTTCAAGGCCAGGGGCGCCCGAGTCGGACCATCTCCGTTTTCCTCACTGGTTTGCCCACCATGCTGTCACTTCAACTGGTTGCAGACTGTCACGCCATCGACTTGCTGATGAGCTGGACTTGCTGCCTTATTATCTAAATGAACCAATCCGGTCGGAAGTGCCTCTTCGGAGATGGAAGCTTCTCGAAGCTTGGAAAAGTACGTTCGCATCAGCAGTTTTTGGCTACTTAAGCAGACGGAAAGTGTCTGAAGAAGACCAGTCCTGACCACACACTCGTTTGGCTTCGAGTGGCCATCCTACTCCTCACCACTCCTCTTCGTTGCTGCAGAAGTGCTTCATCATTAGCTAGCTTTTACTCCCCCTTACCGTCAAATAAAGGCTATTTCTATTCCCCAACCTCTGTTTCTGCTTGCTTGAGCTTCTTTCCTAGCTCGCTCCTCTCTTAGGTAGCAACAAACAGGTTGCCCTCTGTTCTCCTTGGGGTGTAGCTGCTGGCCACCATCACACATATACCACTGTAAGCAGTGTGATTTACTACTCACTCTGCCAACTGTTTCTAACCTAGTGGCAGGTGTTATAATCTTTGAATGACAGCAAAAGAAAAAGAAGCGGAAAAGAAAGGCGGATAAATAAAGACAGCAATTAAAGTGTGTGTGTGTGTGTGTGTGTGTGTGTGTTTCTGCTGATGCATTCTTTGAAGATGCTTTTTGAGATATCTTTTAATTGTTAAGGTTTGCTCACAGGTGGAGCACTGAAATGGCCGAGTGTCGCTGGTGTGAACTGGTTGGTGCCGGGTGAGATCAAATTTAGTAAAAAAAATGCTTTAGAGCAAACCGCTCACTGGTGAGCCATTGGTATGCCGGTGTGCACCGATTTTTGGTGTCTCTTGAGGTTTCCCTTCTGCCCAAAGGATTTGGAACAGCTGGGGCACTGGTAAGCCTTAATGCCAGTGTGCACCACTTGGTGTATCTTAAGAGAGACCTTCTGTGTAAAAGATTTGTCGCACGTAGAGCAATGGTAGTTTTGGGCGCCAGTGTGCACCACTTGGTGTACCTTGAGATGAGATAAGCGATTAAAGCGTTTGTCGCACTGCTGACACTGGTGGTTTTTAGCTGGTCGGATGCCGGTGTGCACCACCGCCTCGTGTCGTTTCAGAGCACCCTTCTGCGCAAATGTTCGCGAGCAAGCCGTACACTGGTGATCCTTATTGCCGGTGTGCACCAGCTGGTGCTGTTGGAGATTACTTAACGTTTTGAAAGACTTCGAGCAATTCGAACACTTGTGAGCTCGAATGCCGGTGTGCACCAGCTGGTGTTGCTTGAGATTAGATGGGCAATCAAAGCGTTTGTCGCACTGCTGACACTGGTGGTTCTTAGCTCTTCGGTTTCCCTGAGGGCGACCATTCAGCTGTTGTTGTTGTTGTTGTTGTTGTTGTTGTTGTTCACCAGATGATGATGCACCTGAGTTTGAGCCTCTGGCTGCGGTGACCACAGGTTCGGTGCTTTGCTGCGATTCTAAAGGGGGGAAAAAGTGTGTCAGTCAAAGTGTATAATCTGTGAATGAAAAACAAAGATTACTGACCACTGAATGCTCTTGCTGGAGGACTATAGTCCTCATCAATTTCAGTGCTGGCATCTGAATCCGTCTCGTCCGGCTCTTCCGTGACTCTCGCTGCCTCACTTCTTTCATTGGCCTTCTGTACTTCAGAGAAATCATGTTCCAAGATGAAAGGAAACGCATCATCATACATATGAATTGCAGATTCATTCTGATCTTCAGTTTTCACCACAAATTCTACAACGGTAATATGAGTTAAATGAAATGTGTAAAATTAAATCATCCACTTACCATTGCCTGTTGACTGTTCAACACTGTTTTCCAAGGCGTAGCAATCAGTCTCCGAATCATCCTCTTCTTTCACTACCACTTCCTCGGTGTCACCTTCTTCTTCTTTCACACAATCAAACTCATCGTACATATCAGCAGTTCCGGAGAGCTTCAGCTCAGTTTGAGACATTTTACTTCAACAACAAATAATAAGAAGTTTTTCAGTGATGCAGCAGCAGAAGACGAGAAGACGACGAGAAGAGCGACTCAATTAGCTCAAAACAAACAAACAACACACAACTGAGCGGGCACACTGTCTTTGTCCCTGCTCTTCGCTGTCCACAGTGTTCTTCCCAGGGCCTTAGAGCGATCGAGCAAGAAGGACCGGTTTACTGCAATGGCAGTAGGCAATAAGTGCAATTGACTGATCTTCTCGAAGGTTGCTTTTGTAAAGAGAGGAGACTGCTATTGTCCTCAAGTTTCACTGGCACTGCCAATGAATGAGCCTCTCTTGTAGCGGACTATTGTGCCAACGACTGGCGGCCACATGGGGCGACTCTTGTGGCAATGTAAAGTTTTCTTTCAGAGTGACAATAGGCTTTTAGGAAGTTTTTATTTTCTAGAAAATTGCCAAAACATTGCTGCTTTTTGCATGAAAAGATTCTGAAATAAACACCTTAACCATGAAAAGCATAGGTGAAAGCACTTGTGACCTAGTTCCCCCTTTTTTGGCATTCCTTTTCATTTTTTTTCAATTTCAGCACTTTATCAGAATCACGTGCAACACCAAACAGAAAGAAACCTAACAGTTTGTTTGCCAACAATTTGACATTTTGACTATCGTGTTTATCAACAGTATTTATCGAAAGCATACCTCAGCCACTTAAAAAGTGTGCCTTTTTCTCTGGGGAACACGACATTTGATTTGTCTTTTAGTACATTTGATTACGTATTACAAACTTTAAAAAGGTGATAATATGATAAGAGACAAGAAGAATAAAGTGGTGACCAGAGAAAAGAGGGTGAAAAGGGGTTGATAAAAAAAACCTAAAAGTACGCTAAAACTTGTGATTGACTGACTGATTGACTGACTTACCTACTTACCTGCCTATATCTCACATGATTTAGTATTAGAATGCGGCACTTGGTACAAGATGTACTGATTTAGTAAAGTAAAATAGCTAGAACGATTTTCCTATATAAATTGCCCAAATACTACTGACAAAATCGTCAAGCAAATCAAGCAGTATCTGCTGACTAAAAAAGCTCCTTAAACAAAAAAACCATGAAGTTCCAGCTCTTTGTAGCAACCTGCCTTCTATTGGCCACCCTCTCTGAGGCATTTGTCATTCACAGTGTCGCTCATCAGGATGAGCCCATCAACACCTGGGAAAAGTTTAAGGTAGTACCATTTAACTGCCATTTTTGTTCTATTTTAAAACAACTTTCTTTCATCAATTTTCCAGAGCACCTTCAACAAGACGTACCACTCTGCAGAGGAGGAGGCAACTCGAAAGGCCAACTTTGAGCACTCCCTGGCCTGGGTCCGCGAGAACAATGGCCTGAAGAACATGACCTACGCCATCAACGAGCTCTCAGATTTGGTAACCTTTTTTTCAAATCAAAAAAAGCTCAAATAACTCAAACTTTTAACATTTTTAAAACCATTCATCCAACCAACAGTCTGAAAAGGAGTTCTTCGCTCTGAACGGCGTCCCCAGCACCAAGCCGCCCGGTGAGGAGTACTACAACTTCGTCCGTCTGAACGTCGACCCCAATCTGCCGCGGAGCATAGACTGGCGACAGTACTTTGGACCGATTGAGAACCAGGGTACATCATGTTACAGTGCAAACAGTCCCAGTTTTGTTTTAAACTCCCTTTCTAAACTTCTTTTTTATTCTTCTAGGTCAATGCGGCAGCTGCTGGAGCTTCGCCGCCTCGGCCGTGGTCGAGGCGTTGGGTCGCATCAAGCACGGTCGCTGGGACCAGCTGTCGAAGCAAGAGTTGATTGACTGCACCAACCAACAGCTTCACCCTGATTATGCGAATCTAGGCTGCCGAGGCGGGCACATCATCGAGGCCTTCCGCTACGTGCACGAGCACGGCCTGAGCACCAATGCCCAGTACCCCTACCAGATGGCGGTGGGCAACTGTCGGGCGGGGCTGACCACCCGCGATCCGCTGGCCAAGGTGGCCAGTTTCTTTCAGCTCGTCCCGGGGGCCACCTCCGACGCGGAGATGATGACCGCCCTGAAGTCCTATGGGCCGATTGGCGTGACCATTCACGCCAGCTTCCGCGAGTTCATGTACTACCGCGGGGATACGATCATGAACTATTTCCCCAATGGAAGTCCGCAGCTGAATGACCACGCAATCGTTCTGGTGGGTTATGGGACTACGAGCCAGGGCTACGACTACTGGATCATTCGAAACTCGCACGGGGCCAGTTGGGGCGACCACGGCTATGGGTACATGCTTCGGGGACAGAACACCATGGGCATCAACAATAACGTCAACATTGCCATTGCCCCCTAGGGAACTGGCACTATTAAAAAGTAATACTCATTTTTTTTCTACATTGTACAATTGTAAACTGTTGTTGTTGTTGTTGTTTAGAAAATTTTAATCATTACCTAGATTAAAATCTGTTTATCAGTCTGTAGTTAAAAAGTACATAAAACTTAAAAGCCAAATCCGGTATTTAGAGATACAAATCAGGCTTTAAACTTGAGAACTTTTGTTGACCATTTTTTCTTTTCCCCTTAGCTTGCAAACATCTATTTTTCTACTTTCTTTTCCCTTTTCATTGTATCACACATACCGTTCCCTCTTCTCACATGATTAGCAACTGAAACTAAAATAACTAAATGCAGTGTGCTACATACACACACACACACACTTAAATATTGCACTCTCTAAAATATCAGTTTGTTTAGCAGTAAAAGATTTGCTTTGATATCTCCCATGACCATCTCGCTCCTTTCCTCGCAATCACGACCCTTTCTTTTTGCCTCTTTCTGTTGTTTTTTGCAATGGTTTCGCTTGCCTACCAGATCATCATCTTCAGTAGTAGTAGTAGTAGTAGTGTTGATAACATCGGCTTATCATCAGCTGACTGACTGACTGTCTGAGCTTGATAAGCAGAGGCAGCAGTCGCAGCCATCCAGTCAAGTGCTTCTTTTCTCACTCTCACTCTTACGGATGTGACTAGTATTGACCTTTGATAAGATTTCAGACTACTACTTCTTCTTTTTCTCCCCTCTCAATCGATCGCTTTTCTCGTTTTGAACACGCACACACACACACACACACACACACACACTAAGCAGCACTTATCACTGTCATCACTGTTGACTGATCTTGATTTTTCAGTTATATAAACACAGACAGGCACACTTGGCTACTGGTGCAGCACAACTGAGTTAGGCTGGCTAAGTGGTGACTAGCAAACTTAAGTTGTGGTGTTTCAAAAGTTGCGTTGTTTTAGCTGTTCTGTTTTGAAACAAAGAAGACACTGCTAAATACTACACACTTTGCATTTCATTGCCACTGCCAAGGACAAACAAACAAACAAACGCAAACATGAAGTTCTTTTATCTGTCCATATCAGCTTTAGTGGTGGCCTCGGTTGTTTCACTTTCTCTGGCTGGTCCCCTTCAGCACCCGGAAGAGATCAGCTGGGAAGAGTTCAAGGTAAGTTTCATTTTGTTTCCAAACTATCTAAGTTATCAATTATTGAAAACAATTTTTTCCTTATTTCTGCAAGACAATCTACGGCAAAAAGTACAGCACTGCCGAGGAGGAGGCACTTCGAAGGGAAAACTTTGAACGCTCACTGAAGTACGTGCAGGAGAACCAGGGCAAACATGGCGTCGTGCTGGGCATCAACGCACTTTCTGATTTGGTAAAACAAATTTTGCGCTTTTTAAAAATCTAAACTTTTATTTCAACCAAAATATTTTGATTTATTTTAATCTGGCAGTCTGAACACGAGTTCCTCGCCATGAACAGCGCCACGCCGCCGGTTAATTTAACCTCTCAGACGGCGGACCACCTACCGGCGGAACTGAATGAGGACGAGTACGCCGCGCTGCCGACGCACTTTGACTGGCGAGAGCACGCCCACTTTAATCCCATCGAGCAGCAGGGCGTCTGCGGGTCGTGCTGGTAAAAAAAATTAACAACAACAATTTGATAGCTTTCAAACTCTAAATTTCATTCCATTCCACTCCACTCTTTTATCCTAGGGCCTTCGCCACGCTGGCCACCGTGGAGATACTGACCGCCTTTCGCCATCACACTGAAGTCCGCCTATCAAAGCAGGAGCTGGTCGATTGCAGCTCCCAGCACTTTGACCCCAGCTACCACAACCAGGGCTGCACGCTGGGCTACCCGAATGACGCCTACCGGTATGTGCAGCAGCACGGCGTCTACGAGGAGGCCTTCTACGCCTACCGGGGCCTGGGCAATGAACGGTGCTACAGTGGCAGCATCGGCAGCCGCCACCCGAAGTACCACGTCGACGGGTACTACCGGCTGGGCAATTGGGCGCAGGACGGGACGATCATGAACGTTCTCCACGGTACGGCGCCCGGCGTGGTGGTCATCCACGGAACGTCGGACGTCTTCAAGCACTACCGCGGGGGAATCATGCGGAATCTGCTGCCCGGCAGTAATACGGTCAATCACGTGGTGGCGCTGATTGGCTGGGGCACTGAGGGCGGGGTCGACTACTGGATCATCAGGAACAGCTGGGGACAAGGTAGGAGCTGATGGGAATAATGGGGAAACTGATTAACTATTATTAACACAAAAAATATTTACAATAATATTCAGGTTGGGGCGAGCACGGATACGCGAGAATTGAACGACACCACAATCTCGTCGGCCTGAACAACTGGTTCAGCTATCCGATTATGCGCTAAACAGTAGGAAGCAAATTCTTTAAAAAATCCTGCTTTGTGATAAATTTTTGTGAAAGTATAAATGCGCACAATTTTTTTAGTTGTTTGTAAAATAAAAACAATTATGTTAATTATCTTAGTATTTGATTATGAGTGGGAAACAATGACGTTTGTTGGATGATTGTTGGCGTTGTTATCACTTTTTTTGCACTTAGTTGATGGGCACAGAGAAAGCCCTTCAACTGTTTTTATGGCGCAGCGGCCAACTACTCAAAATTTAATTTTTTTAAACTTTAAGCAAAAGTTTAAATTGGGTTTTACATTTGATTTTGCTGCTGATTAATAACAAAAATGTGCACATAGTTAAAAATCAAAAGTGTTAATTGAGCACTTTCAATTGTGAGGGCAAATTACAAACGTTTATGGTATAATATAAAAGTAGCTTATAAATCGCTCGTTAGTCCAATAGTAATTGATGCCAAATAACATTTTTTTGGCATTTAAAAACAATTTGAAAATGAAGTTTTTAATTTTTACCGTTTGTCTTATAACCATTGGCAACTGTGCTGTTCTGAAATCAACTGAAATCAACAGTTGGGAACAGTTTAAAGTAAATAAACTTTTTTACTTTTTTGAAGAATTAAACTGTACTAACCTAAGTCATTTTTTTACCACAGACATTCTACGGCAAATCGTATGCCTCAACAGAGGAAGAGTCACTTAGAAAAACCATCTTTGAGCAAAACCTCGCTTTCATTGCCGCTGCTAATCATCAAAACGTCAATGGCGCTCAGCTGGGCGTCAACGAGTTTTCCGACCAATCTGATGAGGAGTTTTTTGCCCGAAATGCTCACCTCAACTCGGAGTTTACTCTTAATCAGAGCCGTCTGATAGAAGAGGTTCCGCTTTTGGAGGAAGATTCCGGGCAGTACTACGAATCACTGCCCGCTCACTGGGACTGGCGAGAGCACTTTCGCTGGAACCCGGTGGACAACCAGCGGTAACTTTTAACCCGTTTTAACCTTTTTTTCCTCCTCACATTTTTCATCATATTTTTTGGTTGCAGACAGTGCGGCAGCTGCTGGGCCTTTGCCACTGTTCAGTCGGTGGAGGCGGCGTACGCCATTCACCGAAACGTCCATGTCCGCCTGTCAAAGCAGGAGCTGGTGGACTGTACGCTGAACTCCTACAACCGCCACTACATCAACCGAGGCTGCCAGTCGGGCTACACCACCGAGGCGCTGAAGTACTTCAAGGAGCATGGCGCCCTCGAGGAGCACTTCTACACCTACCGGGCTGTGGTGAGCACTGCGGGCACCTTTTAAAACTCTTCTAGAACTTATTTTTTTTCTAACACAAATAAAATTCGTACACATTTTAGAACGGCCAATGTCAGCTGCCGCACTTGGGCGGCCACAGGCGCTACCAGATCACCGACTACCGGCGGCTGGCCGGTCGAGGTCCTGACGCTGCGCTGCAGTCGGCGGTGAAGAACTTCGGCCCGGTGGTGGTGAACATCAACGACCACGATGCCGTCTTCAAGCACTACCGCTCGGGGGTGATTCGCAATCTGATGCCCAACATTGCCCTCACCACGCACTCGGTGCTGCTGGTCGGCTGGGGCAGCGAACACGGCGTCGACTACTGGATCATCAGAAATAGCTGGGGAGAAGGTACTACTACTAGGTTTCTTTTTTGTGAAAAATTATTGAAATAATTTTTTTTATTTAACTTGTTCACAGGTTGGGGCAATCACGGCCACGCCAAGATTGAGCGTCACCACAATCTGATGGGCATCAATAATATTCCCGTCTTTCCGGTGTTGCATTAATGCTTAAACTTGTTTGATTTTGTTTGATTGATTTGTTGTAATTAAAAAAAATAAAAATTTTGCAAATATAAAAACTCAGAAATTAATTAATAAGCAAATTGTTTGCAAAACTTTTTGCCTGGTAACAGCAACTGTAATTAATGTTGGTTTTTACGCATAAAAATGCTTTTTAAAATCCTAAATGTAAGCTGTATGACTTTGTGGTTATTTATTGTTGCCCGGATGGGTAAATCACATTAAAGAATTGTATTTAGCAGAAACATCACACCCGATGTATGTTTTTTAGCGCTAAAAGTTGATGTGCATTTTCCTATCTGTTGACACTTTGATCAGTGAGTAATGACATTGTACTCACAGGTTAACATTAAGTAAATAACACTGTTTTTTACTAAAACAATGTATTTGTGATTCACGTGCCGAAAATTCATAAAAAATACTATTTATTATCATGATGAGAACAAGAGGCAATCTTTCATCATAGCACGTCATGCGATATCAGAAACAAAAAACATTGTACACTGGGAAAGGATATAAAACAGTTCACAAACGTTGTGTTTTAGCAAGTGAAAAAATCACACACACAAATTTGAGCTTTTTGCCTGATAAATAAATACCTTTTTCTTTCATTTGCTTTTGCAATTTAATTATTTTTTTATCTTCTATGCCATTTTTTTTAACTTACACGATAAATGAAAAATGATGAAAAATTTAAATGAAACTCTGGCAGGGATGATCGACATTCATCCCGTTTTTATCAGTACTACCAGCAACAACAACAACACTGTTTTTAGCAGCCCACTTTACCACTACTGGAACACCCTATCGCAGTCAACCACCAATGGCCTTCAGACTGCCTACGACTGGTACTACAGCGGTCTCTTTGCTCACCAGAAACCGGAAAATGCCCTTCTCGCCGACATTGCCTGTCACGTCTTCCTCTCAATGGCCGTCTTCTGGTCCGGTGCTCTGCTGTACACTTTTGTCGATCTGACGCACTGGCCAGCCTTTATTTACCGCTACAAATCGCGATCGTCAAAGTATCCGGTAAACAATTTTTTAAAACACTTTTTAAAAGTTTTTAAAAACTGTTTTATTGTACAAAATGCTTCCCTAGATCACCGGCAGACTGCTCTTCAAAATGGCCGCCCTGGTGCTGACCAACCAACTGACCGCCCAGCTGTTGACTGCCCTCTTCGCCCACTTCGTCTACGGGTGGGTGGGCCGTGACGCCCGCCCTCAGGTGCCGCCCCTCTCCACCATCGTCTACCAGGTGGCGGTGTTCATCGTCCTGCAGGACCCCATTGCCTACGTCATCCACCGAGAGTTTCACTTCAACCGGAAGCTGTACCGAAAGTACCATTCGGTGCACCACCGCTGGCTGACGCCCATTGCGCTGTCCGCACTGTACGTCCATCCGGTGGAGTACATTGCCAATCAGGTGCCCATACTGGCGGGGCCGCTGGTGATGGGCTGCCACCGAGCGGTGGCCTCCATTTGGATGGTCCTCGTCCAGTTGATGCTGCTCAAGGTTCACTCGGGGTACTGCTTTCCCGGAGAGCTGTGGTTTGCAGAGTTTCACGAGTATCATCACGTTAGGTAACCACATGTTAAAGTGTTTTGATTTACTTAAAAACTTTTGATTTAAAAAATCATTTTATTTAATTTGAGCAGACCGGACAAAAACCTCGGCAACAGCGGTCTGATTGACTACCTCCTCGGAACGAATGGCAGCTTTAGTGATGAGGTCAACAACAAGAAGAACAACAGCAACAACCGAAACAAAAAACTACCCAAATTGAAAGAATAGTTTGCAGGCGTTTAAAAATTGCCATTTTGCTTAAAGATGACCAGAAAGAAAAGTGCAGCATAAGAGGTGACCTAAAAACAATTATAATAAAAGTTGTAAATATAAAAGTGTGAAATCTAAACACAAAAATGTAATAATAGAAGCCTCTTTGATTAATAAATGCTTCTTTGAATGAGTCTTTTT
>JAALOO010001500.1_pt1 | contig 15520 bp, 11 predicted proteins | sample 7257641 | NCBI WGS metagenome assembly JAALOO01 (sample SAMN14085613, study PRJNA598686) | mite metagenome | biome: ENVO:01001000; feature: ENVO:01001002; material: ENVO:01001226; isolation source: single female mite from University of Michigan culture on fish food culture... ...
TGCAAAAAAAATCTCGCTGAAGTTCTGGCTTGCCAGCACTTTTCCACCTGTTTGTGTACACCTTATCAGAGAGGGAGAGGGAGAGAAAGAGAGAGAGAGAGAAGAGAGGAAAAGAGGCTGATGTTGCCTCCTATTCAGCAAAATCAGTCGTCTAGAGAAGAGGGGGCAGCAAACATTGCACTGAACTGGGCATTCTTTTGACTGGGTAGCGGCGATGATGATGATGATGGTGATGGTGAAGGCAAACTTTGAATAAAACGGGAAAAGGGAGAAGAAGAAGAAGAAGAATAGAGTGAAAGATAGAACCTGATTTTGAGGGTGAGAGAGAGGGTGAAGGGTAATTGTAGCAGATGGTAGTCGAAGGCAGAACACACTGGTGGTGAATCGAACTGAATTTAAACATACACCGTCAGGTAAAGCTCAGCTAGAAAAAAATAAAAAGTGTCGCCCAGCTGAAAAAAGTGGGAGTGGTTGATCAGTAGAGGCAGCAGCAGCTCAATTGTTTGCTCTTCTGTAGAGTAATCATCAGCTGCGACTGTTTGATTGACTTTGACAACAAAAAGTATGACCTTTTCCGAGGGTTTGAAAATGACCTTTTGAAAAAGGTATAAATTGTTTTTTTCCCTTCAAACCGAGGCGGCTAATTTGCGTATCAAACACAAGTGTGGAGGTATAAGTTCTCTCTTGATCTACCTCAGAAAGAAGACAGCACTGCACAGCACACGGCAGATTCAATTTCACGGTAAGTGCTTGTGATGTGATGTGCCAGTGTGTGTTCTATGGGAAGACAAGTGAAGGGAAAATTGGAGGTGGAAGGTGGAAAAGACAAAGCAGCAGCAACAACGGTAGCTGATGAAGGGAAACATTTAAATTAAAGCTGAAGAAGAAGAAGATAAAAAGCGGCAGATGTGAACGGCTGCTTCAGCTGCAAGTTTTTGTGCAGTAGTAAAACTTTTTCAGTTCAACCACTGGCAGTTCAATCATTTCGCTCAATACTCCTCAGTACTTCAAAGATTGCGACGACTTCCAATTACTACTTTTTTGCCTAAAAGAACTCGGACGACTCAACTTTACAATATAAAATAAAAAAAGGAGATTCAAATTCAACAGTGCAGCAAGCAAATTCGAAGCATCAGTTGTTGATCAGAAAAAGCCAATTTCCTCCTTTTCCTCAATATCAAAGGCAAATAAAAGGTAAATGCACGAGTGTGCATTGCATCAAATAATAATAAAACAACCCTCTGCTGCATCATTTCAACAAAAGGGGCGATAAAAAGGGCAACGGGCATCTTTGCTTCATTTTCATTCTTCTTCCTCCTCTCTCCACAGCTCTACTTCGAAGCATAATCGATGCTGAATAAGCAATGGGCACTTCTTTTTGGTGTGCCCGAATCTAAAGGAGAGAGCTAGTAAAGCGATGATTTATGGGAGAGCGGGAAGAATGTGAATCAGAGAGTGAACAGTCAAACAATCGATTGAGCAGTGGAAGAGCAATTGAGCAAAGGAAAAGGAGAGAGAGAGAGGGTCAAATGTTGTCTGAAAGCTCGGCACTCTGTGTGTGCTCGCCTAATTTACCCATCAAATCGATCGATCGGTGGTGGTGGTGGTAGTTGTGGTCAGTCGTCGATGTCAGTCGGTCGGTCGGCAAAAAGGAAGAACCTTTTCCCGGTGTTTGTGATGAATGGATGCGCAGCAGAAGAAGTATGCAAATGTGCCACAGTGCACATCTTAATGTGCGCTCAATCGCTCACCTGAACTGCTGCTGCAGATCGATTGTTAGCTGCATTGTTGGCATTCACATTCGCATTTTGATTTGCTGCCTCAGTCGACAGAGGTAAAAAAATAATCTGAAGCCGTCAAAAGTGGACAAACAGACAGACAGAGGGTAAACTTGGACTGAAATACTGGTGGGTACAACCTCGGAAAAATGTACCGTCGTCAAACAAAAATTGTGTGCAATTTTGTCAATACATCTTGAAAGTACAGGACTGACCTTTGCAAAAGCTCTGAATGCTAAAAAATAGTGAGCACCCTCGGTAATAGTAGCAATAATGGGAGACAATAAAAATCAAGTACATCGTAAATAAAAACAACAACAACAAAAATATCAACGACGGAAAAGATAAAAGAGGGAGAAAAGGTATAAAAATAAAAAAGTGGACTACCTTCTTCTCTCCACTCCTTTTATGAAATCATCTCCGGAAATACTGTGCTTCCTTCCATCTCTCTTCTTCTCTTGAAACAAAAAGATATTAATAAAAAGGACTACCACCAATTTAAGTAGCTTCATCAGCTTAAGCCGCTGCTGCTGCTTCTTCATCAACAATCACGGTATTGGGAAAGTGGTAATACTACAGCAGCAGCAACTAAAGACCACTAATCACCTCGGCTGATCAGAGGTGGCGATGGGAAAAGGATGGTCAGAAAAAGAGAAGAAAAAGGATAGGGAAAATGGATAAATATGGTTGCAACAAAAGCTAGAGAAAGAGGAGCTCACATGTTGATCAATCACAAATCACCCATCACCCCCGATCATCCCTCTCTTCTACTTTTTTACTTCCGAAGCAAAGACATCTTTTTCTTCATCCTGTGGCGACTGCAGTTCAATCACACGCTGATCAATCCGCAGCATGATGAGCATCATCATCAGCGGTATTAGCTTCGAGTTTAGCTGCTGCTGCTGCAACCGAGTTCGGCTAATAATAACCCAAAACGAACCAGCGGACAAACGATTCAAACTGTTTCTGTGTTTGTCAATCGATTTGATTTCTGGCCTGCCTGCTGCTGCTGCTGCTTAGCATCGCTCTCTCATGGTAATTACGGGTCTTTGGAAAATAAGTGAACGGCTCACACTGCTGCTGCCGCTGATGATGATCAAATCGGCTGCAGTCGATTAATCGATTTTGTATAAATAACATCTTTCAGCCCTGCACTAAACTGAGGTCTGTCTGTCTCTGCTGAAGTATCATTCGAGAAGAGAAATTGGTTGAACACTAAACGGTTAAAGTGAGTCCTTCTCTGGCGCTTTCTCTTGACTAAATGACTTTATCAGCAAGCGGAAATCTTAAATGAGTAGAACAGAGGTAGGGAGAAAATTAAAGACAGACTTAGTCAGTCAGTCAGTCAGACTGAGCGAAAGTTCTCTTGGACTTGGAGCACGCCATTAAAAATCTCGGTGGCCACCGAGAGGCAGTTTAAGTTTAAACTACAGTTGAATAACACAGAGTCGATTAACGATAATGTCATTCAGTCTTTAGTGTGCTGGTGCTGTTGGTGATTTCAACCATCACCACCACTCAACGGAAGAGATTTACTGCTGCTGCCGCTGATCTTTGGTTGGTGATTTAAAGTGAGCAGAAGGCAAAAAAATGACTTTAAATAAAGAGGAACTTTAATTTTAGCTTAAACGTTAGCAGTAGGACAATTTACTGACAAATACTGCTATAAATCTTGGGCTAAATGGCGGCTGCAGTGGTGCAAAGTAATCTAAAATGAACAGCACCTACTAAACGACACCTTGACCTTTAAGCCTAAACTATCCTATTCATTGAAGACTAAAGATTGACAAATGCCCTAACCCTAACTCTAACACTTTGAAACAAACAAAAACTGACACATTTGCTGGGGAAGACAAAGGAAAAGGAATGAGCAGCAACGGTAAATAAATAAATTAAGGTCACTAAAGAAGTCGGCATTTAGCACTTCTTCTTCTTCTACTTCTCGAAGCTAAGCTAACCTAAACTCGGCAAGTGCAAACCACCACCAACAACAACAACACCACCGCAAATAAAGCAAACAAAGAAGTCAATCTAGCTCTTACTCTTTTGCTTTTTTCTGCCGTTGTCTTTAGCGACGAGCATTAGCGGACGGCGGCGGTGATGATGATGATGATGATGACTCTGAAAAAAAGAAAGAAAACGCGTTAGACGATGAGCTTCCATGCTGAGCCATCTTCATTTTTTCTTACCGTTTTTGAACTGTGGAACGAAAGCTCGCTCTTCGGCGTTTATGGCTCAATATGGCCACTTCTCACACTTGAACGTGAACTAAAATAAAAAAGTTGCAATTTAAAGAAAGATGGGCTTATTTTGTTGTTATTTAGCAACGAGGTGAAACATTGAAATACACGGCTCAGGTCCTACTCTGAACATTTTTTGCCATCTTAAACGAGCCTAACTTTAACCTTTTGGTCGACAATTAGCCGACATTCTCTAACGACTGCAGCATCGACTGCATTTTTTATAAATACACATTTTTTTGGTGTGATGGCTCAACTATTGCAATTTTTTAATATTAGGGAAAATGAAGGTGCTCAGGTGTTCATCTTCATCAGAGGCAGCAGCAAATGGGCAAACAGGTTGCCAACATTTTTTCGCTGTGTGCTATACTCTTTTTCTCCTCATCTCATTTCCTTGCACTTGAAAGTGGCCAAGCCAAGCCAAGAAGGGCAACAACTTTGCACTTCTTCTTCTCCTTCCCCTTCTCCCCTTCTCATCTCGGTCGAGTAATTCACGATCGGCCCGGTAAGGTAAATGAGAAAGGTAAGTGAGGTGAGGTAAAAGGAGAAATGAGGAGAAAAAAGTGATGTGATCAGGTAAGACACATTTGACGGCTAGCCAGCCAGTTAACTGTGTGCTGTTGTTGTTGTCCTAATAAAGGCAATTATGTAATAAGGTGTTGCAGGTAATGGTGGCAGGAAACGAAGACTAAGAAAGGAAAGAAGAGGAGGAGGAGGAGGAGGAGGATGAAGAAGAGGATGAGCTCTTTAGAAGAGCATTAATTACATGGCAAATTAATTAGTTTTTTGGAAGGCAACAAAAGCAACTTGAACATCAAAAAAGTTGCGTTGAGAATAGTAATCATTAATAATCGTTGCCAGAAACTAAAACTAAAACAGCTAAAAGAAGTCTGAAAATAGACCAGTTTTGAGCTGACCAGCAAAACGTTATGTTTTTGCTGTGTTTACCACCACCACCACCACCAAACCAATTTGTTGTACCAGGGTGAACACACACAGAAAAAAAACACTAAAAATTAAATGGATTGCAGTAGTTGAACATTTCCTGCCGACTGACTGTCTGTCTGTCTGTTTGCAATTTGCCATCCCTTTGCCGAAAAAACTAATGCAATCAGCCGTCTTCAATCAGTGTATGTTTACCTTGAGCCCCAAGTCTCAGGGCATCAAGTGGTAAGACAGTCACAGTCAAAGTCAATCAGACTGACTGAAAAGGGAAGAAAAGAGTCAAATCAGGCGTCAAAGAGGCCGACACCGGCACCGGCACTGGCGGCAGCGGCGGTCATTGCTGATGGCTAAAGTCGATACGTACTAATTAAATTAGTGATGGAGATGGAGATGAGGAGCTCGGAGAAAGAGATGGAGAAAGAAAGAAAGAAGAGCTGAGATGATGCTGACAAATGAGCACTCAGTTCAGCCTGCATGACGAATGTGAATGTCATTACTGCTGGGGTTTAGGCTGTTTTCTTCTCTGTTCCCATTATTTTTAGGCATTGAATAAAATTTGCTGAAGCTTGGGTTGAAAACAGAAATCTGTTTTACTCCAGTTTCATCTAGGTGTGGGAACAACAACAACAGAGGAAAAGGAACTCTAGTTTTATGGAGGTAGACAAAACAATTGTTTTCGTTTCGGGAAAAATAGATGAATGAATTCATTGAATTGGTAATCGAGAGTGGTTGAAAATGTGAGCTTTTACGCCCAACATTTTCCTCTTTCTTTGTAAAACAAAGCTAGGGATGAGCAGCCTGAGCAACGAATGAAATTCATCAAAGCTAAATAAAAATTTATCATCGTGAGGCTATTGTTTGCGGCGGTGGTGGTGGTAATCGTGGCCAGCACACTATGGAAAATGGAACCGCACTTGTTCCATCATCATAGCATTGTTACCACTAGTACTTTTTTATTTAAACCACAACTTCAGCTAAATCGTAAATTAAATACCGCTGCTTCAGGAGGAGAAATTGAACGGTATTTAGCTGTCTTTTTGAATTAATAAAAAAGCTGTGCTGCGCTTAATCTCAAACCTATTATTTAGTATTACAACACACACACAAACAGACAGTTTTAATATAATGGGGGCAAGCATCATCAGAGCACCACGAGCGTTTCAAGTGAAAAAGATACTGCTTTCTTGTCACCAGAACAGAACACAAAAAGGACTGAAAACGAAAGTTTCTTCGTCTTTGTCCAAAGAAGTGTACTCAACAAGGGGAGAGAATATGACAGCTGCACAATTGCACCGAGCAGACATCAGAAACAGACAAAGACTGAGAATTAGAAAGAGTCACTTTGAGACAATTCAAAACAAAAAAGTGCACTTCAAGGGAGATCTCCCACCAGACAGTGAAAGACAGTAGCACTTAGTACGTGCTCTTGTGTTCTTGGTGGTGACACCACCAGACAGACACTTGCAAAGTGGTGGCCAAGTGCAAGTTTTCCTTTCCATTTCTTCTGCCGTTCACTAAATGCTCATTATTATTAACATTGTCATCACACAAGACACAGAGCTTCTTTCAGTGTCTTGTCTAATTAGAGAGAGAAAGAAAGGGAAAAGTGAAAGGAGATAATCAGTCAGCTGGCACCTGCTGCTGCAGAGCTGAAGATGACACCTTATCAATTGGAGAGAACAACTGATGACGATGATGGTGATGATGAAAAACGAGAGATTCTCAGCACAGCAAAGAGAAAGAAAGCGTTTGCTCATTTCAAAAAGCCTGAACAGTTAAAGTGAATGGCTTTTCAATTTCATTGAGCACGCCTGCAGATCTTTCTTCGTTTTCACTTAACCTTAAGTGACAATTAATTGTTTAGAAAATGAAATGAAAAGAGGCTAAATTAGCGAAACGAGAAATGATAAATTGAAGGTGAGAAAGGTGGCAAAAAGCGGAGCATAGTTGAGCATAGTGAAATGGGAGCAACGGCAGCAACAGAGAAACAAGTACAAATAGAAACAACAGAATAATGGCTTTGGATTCTCTAATGAGAACTTACCTTGCTTGACTTGGAATCCTTGGCGTCGAAGATCCGAAAACGATGTCAGCAAAAATCAACGGTTGCAAAATCTTCAAAACAAAACAACTTTTTTTTATCAACAAAGAGGCATTCGTAAACTGTGTGACAATATTTCAAAAATGTTTGCTGTTTTTTTTGCCGCCAAAAGAATTGTTGCTAAAAGAAAAAAAGTTTCCGAACAACAATTTGAAAAACAAAAAAGTTTTGTCATTCCAGGAAAAACAATTGAATTATTTAACTTAAAAAAATCCACACAAAAATTGCCATCAAAGAACGTTGCACTAAAACAAAGCACTAAAACAAAAACGATTGACAGTGAAGAGTGCAGTTCAGGAGAAGAGCTAAGAAGAAAGGGGAGCAGAAAAGCAGCCACTTTGTGTTCACATTAGACTTTTCTTTGCCTTCCTCACATCATCAATTTGCCTAATTTATCCATCAGTTCTCTCTTTTTCTTTTCCTGCCAATGAATACTCAATTGCAGCTGATTTGAACTGAGTGGTGGTAGCAGGCAGTGGCGATGGCCATTTTACAGTCCAGGGTGACTGATTGACTTTGAACTGAAGAAGAAGAAGAAAAAGAAGGGAAAGAAAAATGAAGCAGTTGCTGAAGATGATCGTCGTCGTGGTCAACCTCGACGTCGTCCGGCGTTGATGGATGTCCGCATCTGAGCACACTTTTCCGGGCAAATGGCCAGGCAACCAAGAAGATGAAGAAGAAGTGGTAGTAAAATATGTAAAAGTCAAGATGGCTCGTGGTTGAAGATAAAAGGCAAAGCAAAAAAAATGGCAATCAAAAGTGCATCAATCTCTGGCGGCCGCACATTTTTGCGACGGCCACCAGTTGCTCGGGCTACCATTGAACTTTGCAAAGTAGTGGTGGTGGTGGTGAATGAAAAAAAGATGAATTTATAATTTTATTTTTTGTAAAAAACGGAGGAGCTTTCATTATCGACGAGCACATTAGCAGCAGCACCCAAAGCATAAAAATAATGGTTTGCGAGCAATTTAATAAAGAGGCGGAAAATGCTGGCAACCGGGCAACAAACGAATTTACATTTTTTAGCGGAGGTAATAAAAATCTAAAGAAAAAAGAAGAAAAGATGACTATTCTTTGCTGATAGCCGGACAACAACAAAAAGACAAGATAGAGTTCAATAGAGCTTTCTGATCAATAATAAAAGCATTTTGAGCATCACTGTCAAATTGTCCGGTAATTGATCAGTGGGAGATCAGTGCTGTTGCTGCAGCTGCTGAGCTTAACTAGAAAGGTCAAAGTATTCATTGATCTATCTATTAATCAAAGATCAATCAATAGCTAAAAATATGATTAGCAGGTAGACTTTTAGGCAGCAACAACAACGGTGGTCGACCGGATAATAAATGAACCATTTGGACAAGGATTGGATTGGGAAGGAAATAAATCTGTGCTAAAAGTTTTTTTAAAAGATGAGGAGATTAGGCAAATGAAGAAGAAGAAGGAGAAAGATGAGCCACACTACAACCAACTGTTTCCTGCTGTTTTTTTTAGTGCTTACTAATCTAATTATATCAAATTGTTGTTTTGTCCATTGTTTGCTTTTTTTTAAAAACTCAAATTAAAGTTATAAAATAGCTTTTAGATTTTGCTCAGTCATTTTTCAGCCTGAACTAAAATTTGGACTTAAAAAATGGCCACATAGCAAAGGCAATTTAACGAACTAAAACGCCTAGTGGCGGTTGTGCCCATGCCAAAACAAAGTATTCTTTTTGGTTCAAAAAACTAAAAAGTCTGGTACTTTTTGTCATTGTTATTACTGCTAACAATTGAACTTGTTGCTAATAAAATTACTATATAATTTCACCTCTAACTCTGCCTAAAAACTTTTGCCTGTACTTTTGATTTAAAGTAATCAAGAAGCAGAGACTAACTCAGGTAACACAATCATCAATTGGGAGGACTAAAGTTGTAGCAGCCGTGGTGTGAGGAAGATTACTTCAAAGAGGTAGTAGTAGGTACTTAAACCCAAACTGGCGCCTTGAGGCGGCAAGTTGATTCGGATTTTTTTAGCTTGTCAAGCGGCTCATAATTAAGGTCAACGAGCAGGCAGCAAATTGAAATCACCATCAGGTGTCTTCTTCTTCTTCTTCTTCTTCTTTTTCTTTTTGTTTTCAATTTTATTGCCTGCTATTGCTACTTTTGCACTGAACTGATGGATTATCATTGAACACCAGCAATTCAAAAGTTGAGATAAAATGCAAAGAGGAGAAAAATAGAAAAAAAAGATTTCTAAATTTGTTGAAAAATAGTAACAACGGTAATCAGCAGCAGAAATGGCCAAAAACAAAAAAGGCAACTATATTTAAACTCTCATTGAGCAAAACAAAAAACGTTAACTTCAAGTTCAAGTGTATTCAACAGAAGTTCAACGGTTAAAGTTGAAAAACTGTTTATGATTTTTAATTAAAAAGCAATTAGACAATTTTTCACAGTGAAATTTGTTTGTTTTTAGTAGATTCACTTTCATTTCATTTCATTTTCATTTTTCCCCCAGCTAGCGGTGCCAAAATAACACTGATAAAAACAATGGAGAGTAAAACATCAAATTATATAAAATTAATCAGTTGTTGTAAATTTCAGTATAAAACAACCATCTGTTGCACCTACAAATGGCGTGCACAAAAATAAGCTCAACACAATCACTTTCAACTTTGTTTTTTCAAGCACTGACAATGCATCAAAAACAATACCGCACCTCTATTGTTTTCCTGCGCATCATCATCATCATCAGTGTTTTCAAAACACAACAACATTTGGCCATTTTTGCCAGGTTTTTTCCATTTCAAATGTATAAAACAGCACCAAAACAATTTAATAACTAAAAAATGAAAAAGTAAAACTATTCATTATAAAAGTAGAGAAAACAACAAAGTTAGAGAGAGAGAGACAAAAACAAAAACCCACAACAACAATAATAACGGTTTGTAGGCAACGGTGTTTCTATTACCTTTTTTTTCTAACGTATCATTTCATCTCTTTCAATCTTGCCCCTTTTTTCTATTGCGTGTTTCTTAATTAAATTTAGCAGCAGCAGCAGGCGAGGGCATTTTCACTTTCTTATCATCATCACCACCACCACAACCACCGGCAGCAACTAAATTACCTCTTTCAGGCCTACCTTTTTGAGGACGGTTTTTAAAAAGAGCTACTATTACTGAAAAGGTAGTAATTAAATTAAATAACGGGAGGTTTCTTTTTCTCTTTCTCTCTCTCTCTCGCTACCTTTCTCTTTTTTAGAAAAAAGAAATCTTTAGCACAGTTGGGCAGGTAGACAACGGCAGCTCTAAAAGCTTGTTTAGCAGATAAAACAACGGCAGATCACCAACTGATAAAAAAAGGAGAAAAAAAGAAATGAAACAGCAAAAACGTTTGCAAAAGTTCAGAGAGCGAGGGATAAAGAAAAAAAAGTAAAATAAAAGTAGAATTGAAGTTGGGGAGAAAGCGCAAAAAAGGTAAAGCTAAAAATAAAAGGTTAACTCTCTCTCTCTCTTTCTTTCTTTCTTTTTTCTGGCTAAGGATGCTAATGGTAATGATTGCTGCCGTTGTTGCTGCTGGCAGGCTTCAAGAGACTGTCTGAGGAGTAAGTGAGTGAGTGAGTGAGTGGATCAGAGCGCCTTGTCTCCCTCTAATGATGCAGCAGCAGCAGCCTAAAGCCTGCTCTTGCTAAAACGGAGCTCAGCCTAGCCAGACAGCCGTCTTCTACTTCATCTGTCCACTGAAAATAGAACGAATTAGGTGTGAACGGGGAAAAGAAAAGAGAGAGAGAGAGAAAGAGAGGGGAGAGCAATAAACAATTTCTTTCTTTCTCTGTTCATTTGAGGTGGTAGTAGCAATGTGGACTTACGCATCAAGAATAAGCTTAGCTGCTGCTGCTCAAAAGCAAAGCGTTGTGCCGGTGCTGCTAAGATTATGATTCATAAGCTCTATGAAATGTGTTGCAGTTGAAAAAGAAAGAGAGAAAGAGAAAAAGATGCTCTGATGCCGACACTACTACTTCGTGACGCCTTTGTGTTGTGTTAGGCATCTGAGGCAGCCTTTCTCTCTTTCTCTCTCTTGATCGACTTGCATGTGATTTTTGTTTTTTGAGTACGAGAATTGAGCTAGTGTGAGCATAATCACCACATCACGGGAGCAACAGCAGCAGCAGCAGCAGCAGTGGTTTCTAACAATGAACAACATTAGCAGTAGTTGGGGTGATGTGTGTTTTTTTGGTGGTTTTTATTTAGATTTTGATTTTAATGATTTTGAAAAAAAGTGAAAACAGCATCATCAGTAAAAGTGTTGTGCAAAAACTTTTTTTCTGTTGTTGTTAATAAAAATCAATTTTGAAATGCTGATGCTATTTTTTATTTTTTTAAAACAGTAATCAACTTTTTTAGTTTTTACCGGCTAACCGGTAAAATAAAATAGACCGCTTTTTTAGCAACTAAACAACCCGCATATTTTAATAGCCTTTTAGTAGACAAAGATTATCTATTGGTAAAACTCAACTAAACCCAAAAGCATCATTGGCAACAAAAGAGGCAAAATGAATAATAATACAGTCATTGGCAGGCAGCAGCATCAGCAACAACAACAACCACCTGTTGAATAAAAAGAGCGCAAAACAATTTAGCAAAGAAAGAAAAACGAAAAAAGCAGAAGTGTCTCTGCCCTGCAGCTAAACAACAGCTCGGGCAACGGCAGCATTTAGTCACCTTCTTTAATTCGATTAAAACCACCGACACAAACGCACAAGCACACACACAACAAAATCACTGGCTTTTGTTTCCAGGCACAGCAAACAAACAGACAAACTAATTCTTCGCTCACAACAAACACTGCCCTTCCGTTGCAGGTTGCAGCATTTCATCAACAACTTCTTTCTGCTGTTTTCATTTGTCTGCTCCCAAAAGAATGCTGTTGCTGCTGCTGCTGCTGCTGCTAATTATGCAAAACTGAAAATAGCCTTTAGTCGCCCAAATGCTTTAGCAGCAGCAGCAGAAGCAATGGCCTTTCTTTCTGTGTTCTCTTTTAAAAGCAAATGTAAAACACAAAATAAAGCAACATTTGCTGATGCTTTTTATACTGCTCAACAATAAAACTAAAACAAAAACAGCAACAACACTAGCAGACTACTGAAACAAAAATAGTTAAAAGGCAACGCTAGCCTAGAAGCTACTGTTGTTGAAGTTCATGGATTTTATCATTAGAAAACAACTCAATTTTTTTATTTTAGAGTTTTTTATGCATTTGCCCTTTTTATTTTTATCCTCTCTAGAAAATTGGCCGCATCAGATAACCAAGTAAAGTGAGGGCAGTGAGTGAACCAACAATTAGGCGCCATAATCAAATTGACACTTTTTGTTGAGCAAAAAAAGAAAAGTAAAAAACTGCTCGAATAAAAAGTTTGCTACTGTTTCTGTTAATGGTTTGTGGTTACCGTTTTTTCCTGTTCATGGCAGCAATTGTGTTGACTAGTGGCCCCTTATCTAGTCACTTTATCTGTGTCAGTGTGCTGCTGCAGTTTCACTGCCTTTTTTTGCCCTGCTGCTCTTCATCACCAGCGCCAGCCCCATCACCATCATCTTCAAATAAAATAAAAAGTACCATCAGTGCGATTAGCCCGCCACACACACTGAGGCGAGCTGGTCAACTTTTTTTCCATTACCATCAACTCAACTCAGCAGAAGTCTATTGTATCCTTTTCTATCTGCCTCTTATCTATTGCAATGACAATCGATCGGTAGCAGCAGTGTTTGATCGGTGGAAGAAAAGCGGTGAAAGAAAACGCCGACAAAGTGCGCTACAACGGCAAAAAACCTATCGACAAGAACAATCAAGGTCAATTGGGGTGGTAGTGCTGATTTGAAAGGTTAGTAGTACTGAAAGATGGAATAAAATGGCTTTTTTGGCATCAGCAGCAATGGAAAAAAAGATCCAACTCTTTTTCAGAGTTCAGTAGTGTGGTCTAGATACCGTCAATCAGCAAACACTGATGATGAAAAAGAAAAAGAAGAAGATGAAATCATCCACAATCAGACAAATTGAGAAAAATTATGAAAAAGGGCAAATTAGGGGCAATTTTGAGCTGTGGCGGTGGTGGTGATGGCTGACCACCAAAGTATGGGAGAAAATGATTGCAACGATAAAAAAAGAAGAAGAAGACATTACTGACAAAAGATGTAGTGATATAAAAATGGCCAATTGATCAAAGTAAAAAGTACGGTAATCGATGGCCAAATTAGTGGTCAACATTAAAACAGCAGAGAAATAATGAAAAAATTGGTCTGCATAAAGGCAGATAAATGCTGATGATGACATCTAATTTGTTATCATTTGCCGTAGTTTGTTTTTTATTGCCCCTAAATTAGTGGAGGGAAAAAAGGAAAAACCATTCAATTTTTTAGCAAAGCATTTTTTATTTGTATTTTAAATGAAAACTTAAAAACTTGCATTGGTTATTGGCATTAACAAAATTAGAACTTTTTTTCAAAAAACACGTACTTTTTTATTAAGCCACGTCATCATTTTTTGAACAACTCAGCACATCAGGCAAAACAAACAAACACAACAGTAAAAAGCTTACTCAACAACAACTCTGAAACTCAACTTACAATATCCTCAAAAACCTTTTTTGAAGCAATCAAAATGTGGACCACTACTCTCCTGAAAAAGAAGAAAAAGCCAGGAATCCATCCTCTTCTTACCCTTAAACACTACCTTTCATCCTCATCCTCACCCTCATCCACTTCTGACACAAACTCCATCACCCTCAAATCTACACTCCTAAACGCCAAAAAGCTCTCCCGAGGACTAAACTCCAACAACGGCGGCTGCAACGTCAATCGAACCGCCTTCAACGGCCTCGTCGTCACCCTCTTCGGCTCCGGCGGCTTCCTCGCCCGTCACCTGATTCCCCTGCTAACCGGGGCCGGTTGCCAGGTAGTGTTGGCCTACCGTCCTGGAAAACAACGTTCCCGACCGGCGGACGCCCGAGTGGGCGGCGACCTTGGCCAGGTGGTCCGATCTGCCCCCTTTGACCTGCGAAATGAGGTCAGTCTAAAGCAAGCAATGACCGGTTCAAATGTAGTCATCAACGCCGTGGGCGGTCACCACCTGGAGACGCCCAACTTTAGCTTTGAGGTAACAAAATCAAATATTTTTTCCAAAATTTTTTGTTAAAAAAATTTTTGTTTTATTTTTAGGACGTCCACGTCACCGGAGCTGCGGCCATTGCCAAAGCCGCCCAGTCACTTGGCATCCACCGCCTAGTTCACCTCTCGGCGCTCAATTCCTCTTTAGAACCACCGGAAGCAGGCTTCGTAGTGGGCGGCTCCGCCCTCCTAAAAGCCAAAGCCCGCGGAGAGGCGGCCGTAAAAGACGTCCTCCCAAGCGCCACCATCTTCCGCCCCGCCGACATGTACGGCCCCCAGGACAACTTTCTCTGGTACTACTGCAGCAATGGGGCCAGTGGCCACGCCCACCGCCGCCCCTATGACCGCCTGCCGTTGGTCAACGGTGGGCGTGGCATTACCAAAACTCCCGTCGCCGTGGGCGACGTCGCTCGAGGCATTTTGGCTCTGGTCACCTCCCGAGCTGATGACCGCCTCGATGGGGCGGTCGTGGACGCCGTCGGCCCTCGTCGCTACGAGCAGCGCCACCTGCTGACGTACCTTCAGCAACTCGTCTGCGGCGGAAGTGCGGAGTACTTCCCCTCAGCTGACCTTCTTCAGAGTGGTTTCCGAGTGACCAACCTCAATTACGATCCTCTTTTTTGCGCTCGAATCAGCCTGCTGACCTGGCTGGCCAAGGTGGGCGTCTTTCGGGACAGCTCCCACGCCGTGGTTACCTGGGAGACGATTGAGCGGGAGGCGGTCAGCGACCAGCCGGTCCAGGAAGGTCACCTAAGTCTTCGAGAGTTGGGCGTGGAGTTGAGCCACATTGAGGAGCTGTGGCCGACGTATTTGGCCGGCTGGCGAAGAATGGCCAAAGGAAGGGCGGGGCTCAATGTGGAGCAGTCAAAGCTTCGACGAGAGCAGGTGGAGCTGCCGCCATACACTGCTAATGGCTAAAACTAAAAAAATGATCTTTTTTTAATTTTCAACTTTTGTGTTTTTCAATCTTTTTCAACAGTATCTTATCCAATGTTTGAAAAGAAATACCAAAATTAACACCTTCCGCCTAGTTAACTTTTTTTTGTTGCTTGAACAGCGTGTCTATTTTTAAAAGTTTGTTTGTTCTAAAATCACTTTTATTTGTAATAAACGGTATTCTTATTTAAATCAAGATTTAAATTTTTTAAATATTCATTGGATAACGGAGTTTATGCAAAATAGCAGTACAAAACAAAACAATAGAAATGAGAAACAAAAAACTTCTTTTGACACTTTTGCTCAGCTTTGCAAAACATAACTTTAAAACACCGGGCGTCAGCCCGGTGCAAAGTTACTGTTACCCGCGAGATTTTTAGCACA
>JAALOO010001501.1_pt1 | contig 15502 bp, 10 predicted proteins | sample 7257641 | NCBI WGS metagenome assembly JAALOO01 (sample SAMN14085613, study PRJNA598686) | mite metagenome | biome: ENVO:01001000; feature: ENVO:01001002; material: ENVO:01001226; isolation source: single female mite from University of Michigan culture on fish food culture... ...
TCCTCCAAAGCAGCAACATTATCATAACATCATTTAATTTAGTGTTGTCTATGCGTACATTGTAACCTCTGTTGATGAATAAAAAACCGGTGAAAAAGAGCTACCAGCACTGCTTCTACAAGTGAATGGAAATGGTGTCATCATCACTTGAGGGCATTGCGAAATTTGGTGTACGTCAGCGGAATACGACCTCCTTTACCTACTCCTCCTGCTGCTCCAGCCGCTGTGGCCGTTGCTGCGGCGGCGGTTGCCGCTGCCGCAGTGGCCGGCTTCAGGCGGACAGTGCTCGTCTGGCGACTGTTGAAGGACGTGGCCTGCTTCAGGGTGAGGGAGTTCTGCTGGCGTTCCTGCTTGGTGGCGCCCTTCTTCCCAGCACCAACATCAGCCTTCTTAGAAGCAGCAGCGGCCGCGGCAGCAGGCGTTGCCTTCTGATGACTGAGCGGACTCTTGTGCTTGCTGGAGCCGCCCGACTGCTGCTGGTGCTTGGTCTTCGAGTTACTGCTGCTGCCCTTCTTCGACTTGTCCTGGTGGTGATGGTGATGGTGCTGTCGGCCACCTTTTGCATGGTTGCCGGCGGCGGTGGCATTCCGTTCCGAAGATCCGTCCCTCGGTTGCCGGCGGCCATTGTGCTGCGTCTTTGAGCTGCCCGACCGTGTTGCCTTCTTCTTCGACGTTCCTCTCCTGCTCCACCTGCCGCCGAAGTAGCCGCCCAGCCAGAGGAAAAGTCCCAGACCGAGGAGGAGGAGAGCCACCACGAAGACGGCGACCACGACGATGGTGCGAGAGTGAGAGGAAGATGCATCAGCTCTTTCACTACTGCCACCACCACCTTTGAGAAGGACATCGAGGTGGCCGACGGAGGGACACTTCTGCTCGTAGACTGCAAACCGAGCCTCTTTGTCGTGCATCTTCGTGCAGCTGGTCGAGTTGAGGGCGCAGATCAGCGGTCGGTCTCGCTCCGCCAGACACGTGGTCCGATTTTCGGGTGAGTGGTACTGCTCACTGTTGCAGAGTACCTCCTTGCAGTAGCAGTAGGGCATCCACTTGCAGCACTGAGAGAGAGACTCCCGGTCCAGGACGCTCGACTTCTTTCGCTGCAGACAGAGCGCTGGAGCGGTGTTGGCGGTGGCGGAGGTGTCCTGAAGCACCTCAAAGTTATCAGTGTTGTCCGCCTTCAAGAGGAAGGAAAAGGTGGCGGCGGCGGCGGCTCTTTCCTTCACAGTTGATGACATTGGTGATGTTTGAAGTGTGTTTTTAAACAGCAGGACACGGAGACTTTTGTTTCAGATGATTACAAAAAGCGAAAGAATTCGAAATCTGTATTTGCACACACAGGCACTTTTTAATTACAACAAGAACAACAAACAATGAACAAAAGCGGCAGCAGAACTGGGTGGAAAGGAGAAGGAGGAAGAGGAAATAAAGGAGAAAGTTGTCCCTCTTTCATGACGTCTTGGTGGGCTTGAGAGCATTGCGAAATTTGGTGTACCTCATCGCTCCGCGGCCCTTCCCACCGCCGGTGGTCTTCAGGTCGACGGTGTGCACCTGGCGACTATTGAAGGAGCTGCCGCCCTGGTGGGCCTTCGAGGCGGCCCCGACGGCACCCTTTTTCGACTTCTGCTTGGTGCTCAGGTTCTTCTCAGTGTCCGAGTTGGTGCCGCCGCGAGCGGGCGCACCCGAGTGAGAGCGTCCCTTGGAGCGACTCTTGCCAAAGTTGGCGGCACTCTCTCCTTCACTGCCGCTGCCTCCATTGGCGGCACTCCGCTTTGCCGCCGTCGCCGCCGCCCCCTTTGTCTTCTTCGTCTTCTTCGAGGTGTCCCTGGCCTTGCTGCGTCCGGTTGACCGCTGCTGTTGTTGCTGCTGCTGCTGCTGTGTCTCCTTGCTGCCCTTCTTCTTCTTCGGGCCCAGGCACCAGCAGTAGGCGGCAAGGCCCACGATGACGAGCAGCATGAGGACCACCAGGCCGGCAATGATGACGGGGGTGAGCTTGCCGGCAGATCCACCTCGACCACCGCCCCCGCCATCCCCACCACCCTTATCACTGGCTGGCTCCGGCTCGGTGGGCCCGGTCCAGTGGTCGGGCACCAGGACGTCCCAGTCGTACCCGTTGCAGTGAGCCGGGTAGAGCTTCGGTCCGTGGAACTTGTCGCACTTGGTGCGGTATGAGTCGCCGCAGGTGACGTTCAGCTCTCCCTGGCACTGGTTATCGCCCGCGTGGCACAGACCCTTCAGACAGCGACAGTAGCCCACCAGCAGACAGCAGCTGGCCAGCCCCTTCAGGCGGCTGTCACGGCGGTGGGCGCACTCGCTCACCTCGCTGCTGCTGCCGATGCCGGTGCTGCTGCTGATGGCCAATGACAGGAGGAGGAGGAGGGTGCAGAGAATGGTCACCGCAAAAGACGACATTGCCTCAGAATGAAGTGCCATTAAAAGGATGAGGATGAGGAGAATGGCAAGTAAGATGAGAGATGGGAGCAGAGAGTAGTCACGATAAAGCAAACAATTGTACAAGTGTTTTGAGGTGACCAGACGGTGGTGGGGGGCGGTTAAATGCACACTCACCACATCAAATTCGAACTGTTTTGAACTGAACAACAAACCAGATTGACAAAAAAAGTTTACTTCGAACAAAGATAATAATTACATGCATAAATATAAAAAGGGGTTTGAAAAGCGGAAATAATTTACAGCGATATGCAAAAAAAAGTAAGAAAAGATTTGGAAGACACTCACTTGCATAGAGTATAGTAATAATTGAAGCCAGATCTATAAAAGGAAGAGAGAGTATATTGCCATCACCAGGATAATAATCAGATTTGCAAAAGAGAATTTGCGCTTGTGAGATTCGTTGATTCATTTCAGTCCTTCTTAGAAAAAGGCACTCCACCACATTGAGGTTTGCACATTGGTTATTGATTCCACACGTAGAAGTACACTCGCTGCCACTCAGGAAGGTAGGCGACAAAAGGTCGAAGGAGCCGACCGAAGATGGGAATGTTGTTGGCGAAAACGGAGAGCAGCCGAAGCAGCCGCTCCTTCGTGTACTGGTCGTAGAAGGGCGACCGAAGGAGGTACATGAAGAGCGACATGTAGCGCCGCTGGATCTCCGCCTGCTCCGACCAGTTCCAGACGTCGTCCACCGGGTCGGAGGGGTCGTCGGCTGCACCGGAGCCAGCGGCGGTAGAATGTCGAGTGATCAGGTTGAGAACAGAGTTCTTCTGCCCCAGCGCAAAGTTGCTGCCCTGCAGCAGGCGAAGGGAGAGCAGGTCGAGGCCGAATGAGACCGCGTAGGGCGACCACTTGTCGACGCCGCCGGCCACTGCGCCGGTTGCCAGGTGAGCAATCGGTCGGAAGATGTGCAGCAGCTCGCCGATTATGCGACGGCGGTTGAGCGTGGTGATGGAGGGGCTAGTTCGGTTGTGTTTCTGTTTTTTGAGTAGGCAATGTTGTCATTTATACAAAAAACGCAAACATCGAGAAACATACCTGTAAAAGTCGCTGCAGTCTCACTGTTTGATGAGGCGTTATCCAGAGGCGTTTCGCCTTCTCCGGTGCCGAGTCAATATTGCGAATCAGTCGTCCTGAGCTGGGCAGCTTGAAGGCATTCTTTTCTACCTCTGCCACTTCTTTTGGAACCGTATTGGGGTTTTCATCACTGAGCTCCTCATCGCCAATCTCAGGCACTTCGTCGGCATTAGGCAACACTTCAACGTTTTCATTAAACTCTTCAACTTCTTGTTGACGTTCCTCCTCTTCCTTTCGGGCAGATCGCATTTTGAATAGCTCAAACTCACGAACCCGGTTCAGCGGGAGCAGATACTGTCGTCGAACTAGTCCTTGACGGAAGTACAACAGCAGAATAAGGCGAATCAGAGCCCTAGAGGAAAACTGTTAGTTGGAGGAAATAATTTAGAAGCTCGTCGACAACTTACTTGACAATCTCTACAATTGAAATGATGATCCATTTTCCGTACCGACCGTATATTTGCAGTGCCGTCAGCTCAAGAAAGACCTGCGTGTACTCGATGAACGACAGAATGGTCTGCAAGTGAGCCACATAGGCGCTCTGGGAGAATGAAGCAACACTTGAAAGCTAGCCACACATCTTAACTGCATCCACAAACTCATACCGGAACGTTGTTCTGATTGATGGAGTACGACTTCCGAAGCAGCGTGTCATTGAAGAGTGTCAGCAGCGAGGAGCACGAGTACAGCAGCTCAGAGACGATGCGCGAGTTGTGAAAGCGGGTTGCTAGGGGGGGGGGGGGACGAGAAAAACGGCAAATTAGAAAATGGTGTGTAACAAAACAGGTGTTAACATACTGGACAACAGGTAGGACACCCAGTAGAGTGCCGACTCGACCTCGGACACCCAGACGGGGTTCTTCGCCACATAGTGTCGGTACGATTCGAGGTACTGCTTCAGCACTCGAAGTGTCGTCTCCGTGGTAGGCATCAGCCAGGCGGCAAAGGTGCCCTCCTCAGCTATTCCTCCCACTATTCTCGGCAGATCGGGGAAGACCGGAACTCCTGGCCCTGAAGATGAAGAAGAGGAGAACGGCGGCGGCGGCGGCGGTGAACAAGGAAAACTCGGCGATGGCGGCTCATTGCTGTTGCTGCTGCAGCTGTTGTAGCCTGACGACATTTTGTTGTTACACTCTTCTTCTACAGGTTGTCTTCAGCAGACGAACGATCTTTGCCAGCTGGTCAGTGTGTTCTTCACATTGGTGAACTATTGCCACTCTAGTCCAAGTGCAAGACTGGACACCCCACAAGCCCACTTCCCCTCCTGGAGCAGTCTCCCTGAGCAGTCCCTAGGGGCAATGAGTGCGACAGGTGATGATGATGGTGGCGGTGGCAGGGGCCAAAGGTAAAAGTTGACGTAAGAAAGAGAGACACAAACACGAAGACTCTATTTCGCGGCTGCACAGTGCACCGAAAAGTGCTGGTCAGGTGGATTTGGCCAGCAGCAGCTCAGCAGCAGCAGTAGCAGCGGCAGCAAGCGAAGACGCATTGTATTTTTGTGCTTCCAATCATCACCACCATTACCACCACTCCGTGACCGAACCTGTTTGTCACCCCGCGATAATTGCACAACAGTGTTTTCCCCAAATTCAGATCAAGTGTCAGTTTTCAGTTTTCATCACACCTCAGCAGTTCCCAAAAACAGCAGGAGGAGGAAAACAGCATGTCTGCGACGCAACAACATCCACCACAACAAAACAACAGCGAAGCAGCGGTGGCGGCGGTGAAGCCGGCTGCGACCAACGCCGACCTGGTGACCGTCTCCAATGTGGCGGAGATCTTCAACGCCGCCGGCTTTGCCTTCAAGAAGATCGGTGAGCTGGTGCAGCAGCTTGACCAGGGCAGTTCCGCCGCTGCTGCTGCCGCCGCCGCCGACCAGGGCGTCACCACCGCCACCGGGGCGGTCAATGGCACTTCACCGGCGGCCACGGCCACTGCCAACGGCGGATCTTTGTCTCACTGGGACACCGGCGATGTGGAGCAGTTTCAGGCGATCATCACCAACTTCAACGACGAGCTGAGCAAGCTGTCCAGTAATTTGAAAAACAAAATGACCGCCCGTCTGCAGGCGGAGCACACTGATCGGTTGACACCGGCGGCTGCGGCTGACAAAGAAGTGGTCAAGAGAGAGTAGGCGCTCCAAGTCACCTCCAACTCCCCCCAGTACTTCATCATTCATTTCATTTCCAACTCAACTCCTTTCTGGTATTATCCTCTCCATGCACAATTTAATTTATTTAGTGTAAATCCGCTTTGTAATAAAAATATCGGCTTCTCCGTCTTTTTCAGAAATAAAAATCACACATGCTCATTGCACTTCATTTGTCACTTCCTCCTGCTGCTGCGCCTCCTTCTGATAGCATGATTTTCTCGACCCGCAGCGACAGCTCCGGTACGTGGCTGTACAGCTCGGCAGGCGACACCAGCAGGTGCGGCGCTTCGTCCTCCTTCAGCGCCAGCTCCGGAATGGGCGCCTCGCGGCGGGTCACCTCTCGGAGGAGGTACGGCTTCCCGAACTCGTGGTACATTCGCGTGTCGTGGAAGCGCACAAAGACGTTGTCCACGCGCAGAAAGAATCGCAGCAGGACGAAAAAGGAGTCCGGCATGACGCGGATCTTCACATTGCACTTGGCGATGCCGTGGTCGGCCAGCTCGTCCTCAAAGAGGTCCACCTCTTCGTAGAAGTGAATCGTGTCGCGAACCTTCAGCTTCTCAATGTCAATGCGCTCCGTGGTCGGCTGGGTGAAGGCGGCAGGCAAAGTGGAGCTGCTTAAACTGTAGGATCCCTCGTAGTCGGTGGTGAATGTCCAGTCAAAGTCGGCGTTCATGACGTTCTTCGTGTACTCGCAGTCGAGTCGCGCCCGGAGCCAGGCCTCCGAGGGTGACACCTTCATGCCGGTGGGCAGACCGGTGCAGTTGACGATGACGGGAATGAGCGAGTCGAGCACGTTGAACTCCACCACCAGTCCTGATGGTCGGTGGCGCAGCTCGAGGACGTTCTGCGCGTAGGTCATGTCGGGAAAGTGGGCCATCTCGAGGATCAGGTCAAACTTGCAGAAGAGGCACAGTTTCGGCTCACCGTAGATGGTCGCCTTAAGTTGCTTCACCTGCTCGAGCGTCTTTCGCGGCGTTCCATGCTCGGCGCCGCCAAACTGTTGCAGTGAAGAATGCGCCGGCTGCTGCTGATCATCACCACCAGCAGGAGCAGCACTGCCTTTGGAAGTGTCGTCATCGGCAGCTGTCACCTTCTCGGCTGAAGGTGGCTGATCAGCCGGGCGATACTTGAGTCGAGTTGCGTCGCACACCGCCGGACTGGTGCACTTTGAGTTGAGAATGTGACTGCGTCGGGTGGTGATCACCCAGTTCTCGATGCTGAAGACCTCCTCGGCGAGGCCCATGCTGAACTTTTTCTCGTGTGAGATCGGCGTGGCCATGTCTTGATTTGATGGGTTGATGCGAATGTGGAAAAACAGCAATGTGTGAGAACAGAGGCCGAGAAGAGGCGCCGACAAGAAATGAAAAGAAAATGTGCCGATCCAAAACAGTGTGCACGCTTTTTGACTGTTTTTCTCAGCTGACAGCCGGGTTCATCTCTCATGTTTGCCGTCTTCCTTTCATAGATGGCAGACGCTTGGCTAGATTTGAAAAAAAAATTGGTTTCAAATGCAATTCCAATGCAAAGAGGCATATCTTGCGCTTCCTTTAAGTGCTTCCACTGATTTTTTGCTGATTCTGGCTGCACTTTGCTACCACTAACTCCCTTGGTCTTCCACTAATTGACCGCATGAGCAAAAAAAGAATCATGAAAATGCAAATTTATGTAAAACCAAACAATAGAATGGAGGTGCTTCAAGGATTGTGCTTGGATTGTCTATTGTTCTGATGGTACCTCACCAGATAGGACGGATGTGCTCTCAATTCCCTGCTGGGAAATGTGACCAAGTTTGTTCTTTGGCTGTTTATTTTTGTAAACTATTTTTTGTTTCTACAAAAACATTGAAAAGCTTTTAAAAGCACATTTTTGCTTATCTACTTTAGACAATTTTTAAAATACTGCAAACATCAGCAAGAACAATTAGCACATTGCTAATTACTAAAATAAAAACTTGGTGAAATTGAAGAATCAAACTTGCTGCAGAATTATTGGAGGAAAAAATGAACTTCTGAAGTTGATCTTTGCAGCTTAAAAACAGACAATTTTTCGGAGTGAAATTACGAATGCACCAGATCAAAGGTAACTTTTTTGACATTGTTCTCGTCGTCGTCATTGAATGCCACCTTTTCAACCGTACCAAAACGACGTCGAATCTGCCTTTCCACCGTCTTCTTCAGCTTCTCAACACGCAGCAAGTGAGCAGCGTCTCGCAGACTGTACAGGCTGTGGACGTCCATCGGCCGAAGTAGTGCCTCATCCCAACGAGCCAGACGCAGTTTGTCCATCCAAAAGCCAAAGCTAATCTGGGCACGAAGAGTGGCCACCTCCAGCTCACGGCGATGACGAGCCATCCAGTCAAAGACTGCCTCCAGTGTTCGGCCGTCGATCTTCTTCAGTTGAATGGGATTTTCCACCTGGTGCAGACTGTCCCGCTCGCACAGATCCACAAAGGCTTTCAGGTAGCCGGAGAGAGCGGCCAGTTCAAGTGGAACCCGAAAGGTGGCCTGGTCGTTGCTGATCACTCGAATCGAGTTGTGCTGCTGTACGGTGCTGGCGCTGTTTTCCATTGTTGAAGATGAGAATGCTGAGAAGTGTGTTTGGAAAGTGTGTCGTTCAAATTCACGGTCACTAGGTTAGTGGGCTTCCTGAAAACAGGGGCTCCCCTTTTTATAGTCGGCCATTTTGGATTCATTTTTGCCTGTGGTAGAGGTAGTTCCATTCTTGCGGCAAAAATCTGAACCAAATCCTTTGGGAGATTCTGAACATCTTTTATCTTTCTTCTCATTTTCCGGCAACGTCTTTATTGTGCACAAAGGGAGGCGCCTGACAAATGTAAAGTAGTGCTCAAAAACCGAAAATGATGCCCATTTCCCAAAAATGCATTAGTGGTTTTACGCCAGTTTTAAGAAAAAATTTGTTATTGAAGCAATGAAACATCAACTCGGAGTTATAGTAAAAAATGATATTGCAAAAGTTGAAGTTTTAAATTCAACGTAAAAAAGGCGGCCATGTATGAAGCTATTTAAAAAGTACAGTTGCACAGCAAAGAGTGGAATGAAGTGGGGTGAAAAAACAAAGAGCAGAAAACAGCAACAATTAGTTCAGTTGGCGCATGTTCTCGAGAAAGCTCGCCGGCGTCATTATTTGGTCAGATCCTAAAAAGAAAGAAGAACACTTTAGAAAATCTCCAACATACTTCACTCTGATCAACTCACCAATAATCACCTCACAAGAGGAGTTGGCCGCCCTGGACACCTCATAGGCGCATCGCATCTCCGAGAAGGTGACACCACCGAGGAGAAAGACAATCAGCCGACTGTTCTTGACTGAAGACTGACCACCATTACCATTAGGTAGTGCACTACCCGTCGTTTTAACTTGATCTCCGCCAAAACGAAGACTCTTGGGAGCCGCTTTGGAGAGCATTCCCGGCTTAGCACCATTCTCCGCATTCGAAAGATAGGTAAAGTGGGCGGTACTGAGCCGGTCGGCAATGGCATCCTCAATGACGTCCTTTACGACCGGTGTCCACCGGGCGGTGTCGTAGGTCTGGTCAGTGATGCGATTCCTCCGTGGATAGGCCTGGCTGTTCTGACCTGTCCTCCTCTGTTTCGTCGGGTCCATGTCAATGCCCAGCTTGCTGAGGTTAGTGATGATGCGGCGGTCAGCCTCGGGAATGGCAGCGTGCGTCAGCAGCTTCTCCAGGTTCTCCTCGGTGATGCCATTGTTGGAGAGAATGTAGAGGAGGATGATGCGCACCTTGTCCTGCGTCTCCAGATTCGGGTCGAGAAAGAGGGGAAAGACGCGCTTGGGAATGGTCGCCTCCGTCAAGCGCTCTCCGGTCACGTCGCTGCCCATGGCAATGTCCTGTTCTACCAGGCACATCTTGTTGACGTAGGTGGTGTAGCGGCGCATGCAGTCCTCGGTTACCTTGAAGAAAGAGTAGTACTTGGCGTTCTCCTTCTGGTAGCGGGGCAGCTTCTTCACGATCTCCCCCAGCGCCTTCATGTCCGCCCGCTCACCCGTTCCTGTCCCAGCTTGCTCCATCACCTTGTTTTCCTCCTTGAAGGCCTTCACCCTCGCCGGCAGCTGCTGATTGACGACGGCGATGTGCTTGTGGCGAAAGTCCTCCCACAGTTCGGCGTTTTCGCTGAACAGCAGCTGGCGTTCCTCGCCTGACTTGCCTCCCTCCGGTCGGTACGTCCACACGTCATTCTCCACCTTCATCAGGTCGTAGACCATCGACTGGAAGGTGAGGTCGTGGATGACTGGGGTGACGCAGTCGAAGCCGCGATCGATGATCAGCAGCTGAGAGTGGCCCTGTTTTAGAAAAACGGTTAGTTTTTGGAAAAAACAAGTTCAAAAGCTTTTACCTCTCTGAGTTCCTTTCCGTCGATGGCCTTGTACTGCTCTAGCCGCTGCTGCACCAGCGTGGCAAAGCGAATATTCAGTCCCTGGTCGTCGTTGCGGAAGCCAATCTTCGGCAATTCGCCCAGCGTGGCACAGACCGTCGCCAGGTGGTCGGCGCACTCCTCCAGGGCGCTTTTAGTTGAGGAGAAGAGGGCGGAAAACATGTCCGCAGTGCAATCTAACGAGAAGACCTGCGTCTCGTAGGGCACAAAGGCGGTGTTGATTTCCACTAGCGTGTGAATGTAGCGGGCCGCTTTGCTCTGTCCCAGCTCCTTCAGCAGCTCCACCGGACAGGTGGAGGTGAAGAAGACGTGCGCTCCCTGGTACAGCGGCTCATCGGTAAAGTCCGCTATTAGGTGTTTGATGGACTAAAAAATCGCCAAAAGTTAAGATAAGTTAAGATAAGTTTAGGAAAAGTTTTCACTCAAGTACCTTTTCAGGCGATATGAGGTAGATGGCTTCTAAAGTCTGCAGCGGCTCGCGCTTCTTTGAAATGTCCTCCACCAGCGCGACACCACGGGCGATCACCTCGTTCAGGTCACAGCAGGCGGAAATGATCCGAACGCCCAGCCGGTCCACCACCAGGACCTTCCATTTGCCCTTTGAGCAGGCGCCAATTACGTCATTCAGTATTTCTGTTAGTAGTAGTAGTGAAAACAGCGAGTTAGAAAGGGAGAGGCGTTATTAGCACAGTGCAATGAGTTAGCAAACTGCTTTGGTTCAGTTCTATTGTTTTCAATAGCTGACAACAAAAAACTTACTTTCTTTGACCAGTCTCTTCAGTGTCATTTTGTGCTTAATTGTTTGTGTTCACCTGTGAAGAGTGTCATCAAGAGGTTGATAGGGTGAAAACTGTCGTAACTAGCAGGTAATCTTCAGCTAGCTATCCAGTTGATTTGCAGTTGATTGATTTGTCGACCAGCACGCAACACAGTAACGGCAAGCAAAACACTTGCTGACACAAAAAGTCTATAAAAATTGTGTACCAACGGCGCACGGAAGAGAGAGAACACACACTCACACACAACCAGTCACTGACAACCAGAAAGAAAAATAACAACGGTAGACAGAGTGAGAGTGGGTGAGATCACCAGACAAACACTACCAGCAACAGCAACAGCAACAGCAGCAGTGCCAGTTAACTAGTAGCAGGCGGCAAGATGACTTATCAACAAAAAGAGATCACCAGCAGAGCAGACATGAGTAAGCAACCACTGCTTGCTTGCTTGATAGAGTGAGTGTGGCAACCAGCAAGCGTTCTCACTGTCAAACGTCCGTTAGATGATACGGGCGTGAATCACACACTGCAAAAAAATGGAAATGTACTGAAGTCACCAGATAGGATTTGTGGTGGTGGTGGTGGTGGTGGAAGCAGTGCTGGTGCAACTCTTTGGCTGATTTACATAAAAGATGATGAACAAGAAGAAGAAGACACTAACACAACAACAAGGTGTGCCAAGCAAGAAAGGTGGAGAGAAAAGTGCTGGCCGGTGGTGGTGGTCGGTGGCCAAGACGGTGCTGCTGCTGCTCCTCAGTAAGTCAGTGAAAGGCACTTCACAGCTGTTTCGTGTCGCCTCACACTCTCTCTCTCTCCTTTGCTATCTCTTCCTCTCTCTTCTGCCTCACTTTCTCGTTCAACAAGTTTGCCTGTCACTCTTCCCCTTAGCTTTTCACTCTTTCACTATCCGATGAGCGCACTTTGGATGATTACTAATTTGTTTTCCTCCCCTTCCCCCCTCCTTCTCCGAGAATTTGTTCGTAACTGCTGATTGACTGAATCTGAGTGAGTGAGTGAATGACTGGTTGCGGCTGTGTTCGACATGTCAGTTGGAAGAGAGCGTGTTATGGAGAGCAATTACGCTGCAACCGGCGCCTCGCCGCCGACACTAATGGCAACTCCAACTGCTGCTCTGCTAATGGCTAATGGCCTGTTGTTCCCAACTGGTTACGCCGGCTGCCTATGCTAATGCTGCTGATGCTGTCGTTCCCATGAGATTTCTGAGAACCCGTTTAAAATCTCAATTTGTTCCGCTTATGCTAGCATTCACCACTTTAAAACTTTCGAACTTTAAACTAAAAAATGTGTTGGTACTGATAAAACAAGTGACTGTGCAGTGGCACAAACAAACAATAACTAAAGTGATAAGGTTTTAGGTTTTCATACTTTCAAAAATAAAAAGAAAGTTCCAGCACACATCTTTTTTCTGCAAGCAAGCAAACAAGCAATCACTCATCAAAAATGGGCATCTGGGAAGACGAGTGGATGCAGTTTATCAACGGCCTCGACCAGAAGGAGGAAAATGAGACGGTGCTTCGTAACTTCAACTACTACCGCAACCTCAATCGGGCCGAAACTGAAGCATTTCCGGCCCCCCGACCTCCCGGCCTCTACCCCTTCTCCAGCCAGCTGACCGTACTGAACCTGTACAGCGGCCAGCAGGCCGTCCTCTTCCTCTGTCCCACTGCCTCCTGTCAGCTGCTGACGACCCTCTACATCTACACTAGTCAGTACTCTCTCTTTGCATTGCTCTTCCTCCTTCTCGGCTACCTCGCCCTGGTCGTTCTGGCCATGTTGGCCTGTCGTCACTCCTACAATTACTGCTTTGCCAATGGAAAGTGTGGAAAGGGTGGTGGTAGTAGATCGGCAGCGGCTCGCAATGGAGAACGGGGACGTTGTCCACACTGTGACGGACAGCGTGATATCATCATTCAGGTGAATCAAAATCGGATGCCCTCACCACCACCGGCAGTTGTAAACTTACCGCCTCCTCAAAACGATGGTAATGCTCCAAAACTGGTGACTGCTCAAATGCCCAACAGCGATGAAAAACATCAGCAGCAACAAGCGCTTGAAAACTTTCAACATCAGTCAGTGATGGTCGTTGATAATGGCAAGGACACCACTGATAATGTAGAACAGCTGGCCATGCACCTTGCCGCTCACCTTGTTTCTGTTGATTCTCTTTTTGAGCGTAAGGAATACCGACTTCTGCAGGATGGCAAGAAGGTGTTGCCTTTTGAAAATTCAAGCAACAGTGCTGCTAAAGTCAGCAGTCAGAGCAGCAACGAGGGCGACAGTCGAAGCAGCATCTACCTCAGTGATCTGCTGCAACCGACGTCAATTTCACTGAGTACCACCACCTCATCTATCAGCATGAGCACTCCGCTGAGTTTAAAGCATGAAGAAGAGCACCAATTTGCCAATGAACTGGAAAAACTCAAGGCAATCGACAAAAAGCACGTCGAAGGAACCGAACAGTTCAAGCTCTCAACTTTTCCGGCGCCTTCTGCCAGCCAAGAGGTGCCTCATTGTATGATGATCAATCGATTCGCCCACAAAATTTTTCAAACGGGTGAAGAAGGAATAGAAGGGGAATCGAAAAAGGGGGTGGAACAAGTTTAGTGTAGTCGCAGTGTTGATTTACCTTTTATTGAAATTATAATCTGCTTTTAATCTCCTCTTTTATCTTACACGTACCAATTGGGACAGGTAGTTCGGTAGAGCTTGTCAATGCCATGACTGCCGATCGCGGCTCTCTTCTTCTCTGCTCCACCTGAGCCCATGGTCACCTTGGGCAGCCACTTGGCCAGGGCCGAGCCGACGCTGTGCACCATCGTCCTCAGCCGACTGCCGACGCCTTCCACCAGCGACAGGTCCAGTGTGTACCGCTCCGACTGCGCCCTGAGCACCTTCTCTCGCTTCGACGTCAGGTGCCAACGGCGGTTGGCGATCAGGTCAAATCGAGTGCCACATCGAAGGCGGTCAAAGAGGGCGGAGGCGTTGAAGAGCCGCCGAAAGAGGGCTCGAGGTGTCCACCGGCGCCAGGACGCTTTGCGGTGTAGATTGCCGTGCCACTTTAGGTACAGCTTCTCGGCGAAGCGGGCCCCGCAGCGGCTGCACTTGTACGGCTTATCTCTTTTTTCGTACGGATCACTATAATTGTGGTGCGGTGGCAGGCATAGGCGATGATTGCCACCGGCCTGACCTAGTAAACGGGTACTTTGAGAACAGTTTTGGTAATGCTGGGGCTGAGGCTGCTGCTGCTGGTGGTGGTGTTGACTGAGTCGATGCTGTCGCAAGTCGCACTCGCCGATGAACATCTCCTCACACATATCACAGGCGAAGAGCGAGACAAAGAGCGCCTCAGTGAGCGCCGGCCCACGGAGCACTGACACATCCGGCGGAGTGGCGGAGTAGGTTTGCAGCAACTGCTGTTGACCGCCGCCGTACTTGTGAAAGCTCTCCCGGTGCGCCTTCAAGTCCTTCTTCCGGGTGAACTTGAGCGTGCACTTGGCGCACTGGTACTGCTTTCCACAGCTGCCGTTCTCCTCCTCCTCCTGATCTTCCCCACCTAGACTGTGGTGGTCGGAAGGTCGGCTCAGTGCGTGTAGCATCAGGTGACACCAGAGGCTGTAGTCGCAATCGAACTTTTCGTCGCACTCTCGACACATAAAGAGGAAGGTGCCACCAGAATTCGGTTGAGCGGTGTTGTTGTTGCTGGAACCACCAGCCCTAGAATGAGCTGCACTGCTACTTTCGCTGTGATGCGTCGCCACATGTCCCTCCAGCGACTGCTGGTGGAGGAACTTCACCTGACAGAAGGTGCACTGGAAGAGCTGCTGCCGCCCATCGGCGGCCCTTGCCCGTGAGTGTCTCAGTGAGACGTGCTTCGTGGTGATGTGGTGCATCAGCTTGCACCGCTGGCGGAACTCCTTGCCGCACTTTGGACAGCGGCAGCGCCACTTCAGCTCGCCGCGGTTGAACTCAAACTGCTGCGGCTCGAAGATGTCCCACATGGTGCCATTCGTGTTTGTGCTCATGATGAAGGTGATAGGATAAAAACAAAGTTGATCAAAGTTGTGCTGAAGGGGTTTGCGGCAAGGAAAAAGGAAAAACAAAATAAAAGTGAGTGAGTGAGTGAGTGAAGTGACAGAGGAGGCGCAGAGAAAGTGGAATTCGCTCAGGTCACAACAAAATGCGCTCTTTTTCTACTGCCTCTCTGCTCTGTGTGTGCCTTACTCACCCGTCTGGCTGCCGTCCGGGCCCTGTTGCTAGGTATGCAGCCTTAGCAGTGTATTTCTGTGTACTGTGGTTTGCTGGAACGGCCAAGGTCTGCGGCGTCTGGGCCTGATCAGGGGCAGCAGCACTGCTCAAGGAGAGATGGGGAAAAGGCAACGGCAGCGGCAGGAGAAGAAGAAAGCAGCCATTGACAATGTGCTTTCACCTCGCTAAGCAGTGCCGTGCTGTGGCTGAAGGCCACTTGTTGCTGCTGCTGTTGCAGTTCAACCCGAGACCGGTCGGACGAGGAGGCACGCGCGGATTGCGGCGAGAGTGAACGAGAATGCCAGCCCAGGCATGCCACTCTCTCTCTCTCTCTCTCTCTCTCTCTCTCTCTCTCTCTCTCTCTCTCT
>JAALOO010001502.1_pt1 | contig 15488 bp, 12 predicted proteins | sample 7257641 | NCBI WGS metagenome assembly JAALOO01 (sample SAMN14085613, study PRJNA598686) | mite metagenome | biome: ENVO:01001000; feature: ENVO:01001002; material: ENVO:01001226; isolation source: single female mite from University of Michigan culture on fish food culture... ...
CCAAGTTTGGGCAAAATCGGTGACTGGGAAGTATTTAATGCTCACCAGACAAGACGGACGGACGGACGGACGGACACAGAGTGAGATTAAAAGCGAGATTTTTTCAAAAAAAAGTCTCGCTAACACAGATTAGATATGACGAGAGAAGAGGACTAAAACAGAGGAGAAAAAGATGTAAAAAGATGTGAGCCCACATTAGCAACAATAATGTCTTCTTTTTGCTTTCTTTCTTTTTGCTTGTCTTTTCCGCCCTTTTGCTTCAATCAATACAATGATGCTGAAGCAGCACTCTCAGACACTCCACTTCTCCACTCTGAATAATTCACAAACCAGAAAAAAAAGAAAATTCTTCTACAAGCTGCACAAACTAAGAAAAATAGAGCAGAAAGATCTTCCACCTAATTGCAACAGCAGCAGCAGCATCTATTTATTTATTTATCTATCTCTGATAGTCTCCCAAAGTCTGTTTTCGATGTTTCCAGCAGCAGCAGTCACTCAGTCTTTGATTGAGCAATCACTTTCACACAAGTTTACGGCAGGCAAGGACACTTGAACCGAAGAAAAAAAATGAACTTTCACTGAACTGAACTGAACTGGCAGTCAATTTGCATTAGGCAATTGGCCGCTGACACAGACGTACACCACACACACATCACTTGCAGCTGACTTCTCTCACTCAATCGTCTGACAAAATGAGTGAGAACAAGAAAAACAAATAAGAGAAAGAGAGCAAAAATCCAAATTAAAGGTCACTGCCATTCACATTTGCATCTTTGATTCAAGGCAAGTGTAAGCAAGCGAACAAAAAAAGTTTGTGTGAAATATGAAAATCATCAAAAACCAGACACCGTTACTTCTGATGACGCTGAGAAATTTCAAATGAATTAGTGGTGAATGCGATTTAAGAATTGCTCACATTTACATTTCCTTTTTGCTTATCAATAATTCAAACAGTAGCAAATAGTACAAACGATGCAAATGCTAATGCGCGTGCATGAATGGCTCAATTGGCGCATATTTATTGCCTCTAATGTAGAAGTTGCTGCTGCTGCTGATGTTGCCATTGTACAACCAAGTTGCACCAATAAATCATGCGGTAAAAGGAATGACGGCTGCATTTTGCAACAGCAACTGCAACAACAACGGCAACAACCTTAATATGTGCTCCACTCAACAATGACACTAAATTAGAAAACTGTAGTAGTGTTGTTTGTGTGTGCGTGTTCATTCGCGCACTTTATTTATTGGGATTCAACCAAAAAAACAACAGCAGTAATCTTTGAACTCAACCCAACATGTGTTATTTGTCCGAATGAGCAAAAACGTATTAGCGAGATAGTGTTAAAAAGCAAAGTTAAGACTGCAAAAAAAAGTTGAATGTTTGTCGGAGTTCTAGTGCGTGTGCCCTTCTCTTCTTCCTCTTCGACTTTTTTTCTAACAAAAAAAATTTTTAAAAGTGAAAACAAATAGACAAGTAGATTAGAGTAATTTAAAATGTGTACGGTAATTTTTTGTTTTTTGATCAACAGTGAATGCAGTCGGCGACGGCGGCTGTTTTTGTCAAATCAAACAAAGTTAGCTTTCCTGCAAAACTTTTTTCAAATTGTGTACTTTTGTCAGTCTCTCTGTACTGTTTGTGTTTGTTTGCTTGCTTGCATTCAACTTCCTTTCGGTTATTTGTTAGCAACACTGGCTTTTTAACTACACATCCCAAAAGTATTTTTTCTTCTTTTGAGTGAACTATTTTCGACTAGACAACAAAAGACTGCCATTTTCCGGGCAACAAACGGGAAAAATTCCGTGTGAATGTAATAATAAAAAATTGGTCAAAAAAGTCTTTTGGAATGCGAGTAAGTGTACCACTTTAGTCCTCACTTACAGCGGTGAGCATCACACAGTTAGAGCTAAAAAAGTTTAAAAAAGCTAAAAAAGTTTACTTTCCCCGTTTTCACCCTCTATCTCACACAAAAGTCCAACAAATGTATTTATCTTGTGTGCTGAAAAAAAGTAAATAAAAAAGCATGAGCAGCGGCGGCGGCAGTAAAAGACAACATAAAAAAGGCAACAGAAAAAATGTAAAACATGCTTCAATTGGCTGCAATTGAGAGAGAGAAAGAAAAAGAAGAAGAGATGGCATAAATATTTTAGTGAAATATGTCGATGAATATTAATGCAAGATCAAATCACACTGGGGGCGAATTGAGCACTGAGCAGTGTGGACCAAGTGCGACGGTAAAAACACACAGTCGCCAACCAGGGTCTGGGGATTTGTTTGAGTTGGGTAGGGATAGTAAAAAAGACGGTACTTTAACTGACAAGTCTACAGATGAAAAGGAAAAAGCAGTCAGAGAGGTATGCGAGCTAGTGAGTGCATGAGAGTTCGCTTTGATTCCAATCTAATTAACTGCAGCGAACATGCCAAACACGTCGAGAACGCACTCACTCGTCTTCTTTGTCGTAGTTGGCAACAGCAGCAGCAGCTTGAGGCAGCAATTTCAAGCAACAGCAGATGCAAATGAAAGCAAATGTGCCAGTCATCTACTGAAGAAATGTTTGCCCTTAACCTGCTCATGTGTGTGTCTGTGTGTGTGCAAATGTGTTCAGGTGAATTTAATTTTGAAAAAAAGGAAGAATTCTGGCAAGTTATAATGAAAAAAGAAGGTAGAGGAGGAAAGAGAAAATTGGAAAATTGAAGACCCAGCAGCCGCCGCCGCTGCCGCCGACGGATTTTCACCCACCTGCTCACACTAACACTATTTCCCCCTGCCGCTGAGCTGCCAGTGCTATCACCGTAGGAATTAACTTAATAACTTTGAATAATTAAGTTTGTCAAAGAGAGTGCTGCTGCTGCTCACTGAGTGCACTGAAAGAAGGAAAGAAAAAAATGATATTTGCAGTTGGTATGTGAGGGTGTGTGTGGTGTGTCCAGAAGTCAGAAAAATAATTCACATTTCACCTTCATTAGGCCTAATTTACTCGCCGACGGAAGCTCTGCTGCTGTTGCCTTTGCCATTGCCGTTGCCGCCGCTGTTGTCGTTAATTCCGATCAAGCAGAGAGGGCACAGACTAATCTAGTGGTAATAAAACTCTCTGGCCAGAGTGACCAGTTCTAGGTAGGCATGCAAGCAGGCAGGCAGTTGAGCCCACTGGTCAGCATTTGTGTTTCACTTTGTATGCAGAGTGAGTCGGTAAATGTGAGTGTGTGTGTGTGCAATGCACTGCACCGTCTGGCAAAAGAAATAATCGGGTAATCGACACTGAATGTCACCGATTCAGTGTGTGGACTGTGTGCACAGGACAAAATGGCAGTAGGTCAGCTCAAAAGGTAACAAAAGTGAGTGTTTGTCTTGCTTACAGCTAAAGCTGGGTCTCTAACTACCTTTTCATTGTTTTTTGTCAACTGTGCAAGAGAAAGTGAAACAGAGAAATGGCTAAAACAATTTGCACGCTCAAAATCTGCTAACCCGCTAGAATCGGGGCATTAATTTGGCTGCCACCACCGCTGTTGCTGTCAGTTAGTTTTTTTTGCAAAACACACAAAAAGTGGCCCGTAAAAAGGGGACCAGCAGAAGCAAAAAAACATAAAAAATGGTCCAGGTAAAAGTAATAATAATATATCGCAAAGACCTCATCGTCGTGCTTAAAGTCACTTTCACCTAATTAGCTGCAGGGGCCCCTCAGATGATTGAGGCACCTGATGCAGCCTAAATATTAGCAATTAGGACCGGTTAGGGCAGTATTATTACTCATTTATACTTTTGCTGTCACCATTTTTTTTCTAGGTAGTTCCTTCCATTAGGCGACCAAAAAAAAGAGCAAAAAGAAGATCTCAAAAGAAGAAAAAGCTGTTTTGCTGGCGAAAAGGCTGCTGAACCACTGCTCGGTACACTGCTCTTTATCATCAGAGGCCTTTCCTCCTGCCTTAGAGGCAGTCCCAAATGGGACAAAAAACGTATTTCTGCCTAGCCTTTTGCTTATTGCCTTGGTGTCTGTAAGGCTAGCTGAAACTGACAAACGTATGCTGAGTAAAAGCAGGCAGGCATCTGCTGATGCCGGTGCAGAATCCGCCGCCGCCTCTACTAAACGGGCACCGAGCGATTGCCGTGATTAATTGCCCGAAAATGGATTTTGCTACTAAATAAATTGCCATTTGCTTGCAGGCACGATGTGCTGCTGCTGCTGCTAGGGCTGGTTGGCTGCTGCCGATGAAAACAGCAACAGCAGAAAAAAGCAAAAACGAAAAGCACGAATCGGCGCCAAGCAAAAACCGGAATTACCGCGAATGCGAGGAGTAGTGTTGCGATCATGTGAAACTGCTACTTCTGGTGCTTCTTCTTCTTCTTTTTACTACCGTTTTCTACCGTTTTTTGGTTTTCGCTGCCCTTCACAAGACTAATAACCGTAATGAGATAAACTGCATCTTCCACCACCACCACATGTGCCCACAAGCTTTCGGCAGTAGCTAAATTCAAAAACTGTCAAAAGCTCTGCTAATGAAATTATGCATTTATGGTTCTATTTTTGATTAGCTGATTCAAATTGCAAAGTACAAGTACAGGACAAAAAAGGAAGCTAGTTGGAGGACAAATTGTGTTATGCTGCAACCACAAAAATAAAAATTGCCTATGTTTTAATTAAAAGTGGCAGACCACCACCACCACCACCACCACCACCAGATACAAAACACCACCAAAAAGTGCGTTGCCGCAGTGATGCAGTTGCAGATGCTAGTTGAACCAGTTTGCACCTAATGAATGAAATCAAAAGATGAATGCAAAATCAAAAATCAAAAGAAGGGAAGCAGGCCCCTTCGTTCGGCGAAAGAATTGGCACCCGGCAACACACACTGATACACTCACTGCCCACACATTTGGGAAAACAGAGCTGGTGAACAGAAAAAAAGAAATAGGAAAGGAGAGATAGTGTAACTTGCAATTTTGGCAAACACAAAGTTGCAAGTGAAAGTGAGAACGGAAAGGGCAGGAAAACTGATACGGGAGCAACAGAGAGGATGATGCACCAAAAACAGTAGCATCATTTTGCTTTGTAGTCCTTGTTTGCTGTTTGCATCGGTTCCCACCACCTCCTCCTCCTCCTTTTCATCCTTTTCATGATTTACAAAAAAGTGTTTGCCTGAGCATGTTTTAATTAAAAGCCCTAATGCCCGAAAACTGCAAAGATACCCCTTTTTGAGCAAAAAAAAGTGTAAGTGAAAAAGTGAAAAACTGCAGATAATTTCTAGTAGATTAACAACAACAAGAGGGGAAGGAGGCTGCTATTTTAATTATACAAAAAGTCTGAGTGAATAAAGAAGAAAAAGAAGAGAAGGTTGCAAGAAGCAATCAAATCAATCACTAAATTGGTGCTGCTGCCGCTGCTTCTGCCGCCGCTAGTGGCAATGACAGGAATGCATTGAATTGAGGCAAAAGCAAATAAAAATCACCGTGTTCATGGGAAAAACGAGCTGCCTGCCTGCCTGCCAAAAGCAGGTTGTCTCTGCCCGGTTATTGCCTATTTTACTTGGCATTTTTACTTCATCAGCTGCAGCTGTTTTTGTGTGTCTAAAATAGCCGACAAAAAGTGGTAGACTGTGTGTGTGTGAGTGGACTCATATAATTAAAATGAACGACGCATTCAGTGTGTGTGTATGGGAGTAGCAATTAGCGGGCAGACTGCAATAATGCACTTTTGTGATCGTCAATGAAAAGAGGCAGGCATTGGTGATGGCGGTAGTAGTGACGGTAATGGTGACGGTGGTGGCAGTGGACAGAGGCCAAAAAGCAAAAAAACGCCGAAAAAAAGAAGGGAAGAGTTCAACTAATCAATATAAATCATATACCAGAGTTGCTGAAAGAAGGAGAAGAAGACGAGGACGACGAAAACAGTCTGGCTGGAAAAGAAGCAGAAGGCTGATGGAATATAATTGCAATTTGATAGCAAAACGAGGCGGTTGCCTGGCTGAAAGCAAACGAGGTTCTACTTGATTTTGTAGTCGACTCTCTCCCTTTGTCACCAATTGTTCACGTTCATTAATTAGCGAGGCGGCCGTCAACTGTGCTGTTGTGCTGTGCCGCCGACGCTGTTGTTATTCTGTTCTGTTCTGTTGTTTGCGCTCATTTGTGGTGGTGATCAGACACAAAAGAAAAGGGGAGGGGGTGAAAGAGAGAAAGCTCAAGAGTAAAGGATGAGTCTGCAACCCGGCGACATGAAAGAGAGACACTAGAGACAGTGTCGATGCACAGTTGAAGGAGATAGATTTGATTGGTACGATGACTGCAAAGGGACGACAAAGAAAAAGGAAGGCAAAAGCAAAACAGTGCACTTTCTGCTTTGTACGGCAAAGACGACGGTACGGTACGACGGTAAGGCGATGATGCTCTCTCCTCGAGTGCTGAATACACTCTGAATGGTTTGTGCCAGCTGGTGCTAGTTGCCTAGTGGTGGTGGCTGATGGTGGTGGTTCCAGAGCGCAAAAAAAGTGAACCAGAGAGTAGCCAGAATCGAGTCAGAGAGAAAAAAAGAGAAAGAGAAAGATCGAAAGAGAAACAGAGTAGCTTCTGCGCTTCTCTCTCTCCTGTGAACTGTTGCACGAAATCCACTGCCTCTGCTGCTTCCACTAAAGCGCCTTCTCAATTCATGTTCTTTTTCTTGTTTCCTCCAAATTACCCTCACTTATCGCTTTTTGTCTATCCCCAAACTGTGCCTAGCCCCACTCCCTTCCCAAACACTACTGAAAGTGACCAGTGAAGCATTAAGTCACCACAAACACTGCTGCTGCTGCCCTTCTCCATCTTTCTCTCCTTCCTTCGACAAGCACAATTTAACTGGCCACCACCAGCAGCAGTATCAGCAGCAGTATAACTGCTGGCCGATTAATCAGTGAGCCCAGTTTGTGTGTTGAGTAAGAGAAGGAGGAAGGTTGCCTCAGTGGTAGCCGATAAAAAGTGGCCACAAAGTTGAAGCCTACTTGAGCATCGATTCTCGCCTTGGCGCAGTGTGTGTGCTTTCATTCCACCCCCACCGACACTGATCGAAAAGAAACATACAGAAAAATTTAAAATCGTTCAATAATTCACAAAAATTAAATTACCCTGAAAAGCAAACAGAAGCTGCAAATACACACCAAACACCACAGGCCACTTACCACACGCCACATGCCACACTTGACAAATGTCAAATGTGGTGGTCTTGGTGGTGGTGGTCGTTGTCGTGGTCGTAGTAAGTTTTGCTTCATGACTCATACTTTACTTCTTCCCCTATCTCATTCTCCATCTTTATTCCCCGATCTCCCCTTTCCCATAAAAAAGTGGCCATAAATAACTGGTACAGCATCAGAAATAGTAGCAGAACTACTTCTTTTTCTGCTTCTGTAAGGACACTGTCTTGTCCTGTTCATCACTGCAGTGGGCTAGTAGCAAATGTTCGGCTGAAAAAAGGTAAAAAAAGGTAATCCTCTTTCAAGTGCATGACAAACACACATGCACGCTTGCTTGCCTGTCTGCTCGCATACACATTTCATTTCAATAACACACAGGCACGCTACAGCTAAGATAATATAAAATTCAGGTAATTGGATGCTGAAGTTCAGCTGCAGCAGCTGAACCCACTTTTCGCCCACTGGAAAAAACCATGTACATTCGGTGGATGGTAAGCCAAAGGCTGAACTTTGGACTAAAGACGACGTACTGCTGCTGCATCTCAGACGGTAAGAAAAAGAGCACCATTTGAAAGTTTCAAAACTGCCAAACGGTTTCGTTGGTGTGACTACCATACCAGCGTTTGTTCCAGCAGTGTAATAATAAGCTTAACTAGGAAAAGTGAAACAACACAGTATTGAGAAAGGGGTGAACGGTTGCAGCTGCAGCATCGAAAGGCTTCAATTTAATTTGATCTGCGTGCAGATCTCTGTACGCAAAAGAAAAAATGGAGCACCAGATTCGAGTGAGAATGAGAGAAATGTACGCCAATCACACTGGCAATGAGAGTCTGGATCTGGTTTGGCTCTGCTTTGGCCTGCTCTGTTTTCTGTCTAATTGAGAGTGCTGTCTTCCCCAAATTGCTATTCCACAGTTTCACCTCCAAGGACGCTGATGTTCGACACGCGTGTTTGTACACCATTTTTTGTCTGCTTCTGCTCTTGGAACATCTCACATGCACTGCGCTAAACAGTATTAGCAAAAAACAATGGTCCAATGGCACAACTGTCCACAAACATTGAAATGTACACACCAAATACACCAAACACACACTTTCTCCAGATTGGCTCTGAAAGCTGGGAAATAAAAGCAAAGCCCAGAAAGCAGTGCAAATATTGACGCATCCTTTCTGCCTGCCTTCTTCTGTCTTTGTCTCTCTGTGTGTGTATTGCAATTTCAATAATTTATGATCGTTTGCAGAGAGAGAGAGTGAGAGAGAGAGAGAGAGAGAGAGAGAGAGCAAAAATTAAGGAGAAAGAGAAGAAAGAGAGGTAAAATGATCATCAGCCTGATGGGTTAGTGAGTGAGCGGGCGAGCGAAGGTATAAAAAATCAAACAAGCAGAAGAATGAAACAATGGCAATTGCGGGGATATTAATAAATGGAGTGAGAGGAGAGGAGTGGAGGAGGATGAAGAGGACACTCAAGAGGGTAGTCAAGTGTGCTCCAATGAACACTGAAGTCTGTTTAGTGTTGCAGAGTAGGTTCGGGGGGTCTGATGACTGGGAATGCCTCATCCTCCCCTTCCCCCCCCCCCCTGCAAAAGAATCATCAGCAGAGATTAGACCCACTGCCACTGATGACTCTGTTTGCTGCTTCTGATGAAGTATACACTGACTGACTACTTCTACTGTACACTCAGTGCTCACTGGGAGTTGGCCAGGAGAGGGAGAGAGAAGTCCCAGAGAGAGAGGAAGGACGCCAAAAAAGACAAAGAGAGAGAGAGAGAGAGAGATAAAAGATGTAAACATCGAGGGAATAGCAATTCTCTGCTTCACTTTCCATTCAAAGGTAAATGTTGTTGCTGTTTCTGATGCTGGGGCTGAAGCAGCTGCTGCCGCTCCCAAAGGAGAACCATAAAAGAGAAAGAGACATTAAAAAGCAGTTTGAAAAAAGCTAAAGTGAGTGAGTGAGTGAGTGTATAAAATGTTCACTGAAAATGATAGTCGCCTCTAGTCGCCAATCTTTCCAACTAAAATCTCTCTGAATTTTGATCAGTTGCCATCAGTCAAGTAATGATGACAGTGAGAAGATGGAGGAGGAAAAAGCTGTAAAAAATTATTTCACTGAATTCACCGGTTCACTTTTGCTCACTGTTTGCTCAACTTTTACTTTGAAACAGCAGCAGCAGCCGTTTCACTCACACTTCAATCAAAGAACGAAAATATAAAACAAAGCAGTCCTGAGTAGTCTCAGCTGTACATTATTACCAAGTGTTTTGAATTGTGTACAGTTGTGAAATTTGGCAGGCAGTTTTCAACACCAGCAACAACAGAGGAACACTACCAGCATCATCATCGTCGCAGCTTGTAATGTAAATACAATTTCAGCCCAGCCAATGTGAATGCCCATCACCTAGACTAGGCCAAAACTAGTAACGACGACGACAAAAAGTGAATGGAAGACAAAAAGTTTAAGTAAATGTGCAGACCAGATAAGAAACACAACTGACGAGGGGAAAGGGGAAAGGAACAGAAAGGGAAAACACACATGCACCGAATGAATGAGAAAGAGAGGGAAAGAAAAAAAGATCCTCATTTCTCTTTCATCGCCATTTAGCCAAATTGGCAACAAGGCTGGCGTTTCTCTTTCTCGATTTGATTACCCCACAGTGTGCGTGTGTGCTGTGCGAAGAACAGGGCAAAACTTTGGCCGCCAAATTCCAACGAAAATTAAACCAAAGTTTGCGTTGCCTAAGAATAAGACTCTGGACTAGGAATAGTAAGAGGGAAAGAACGGGAGAGAGAGAGACTTACTTTGCAAAGTTGTGTTGAAAGTCGTAAATAGACTGCCTGGATTTGCAGTTGTTGTTGTGGGCCACAGACGCAGCAGTGTCTAGTCAATTAATGAGAGTCATCTTTCTTTTCTCCAATGATTGCAAATTCAAATGCTCCAGCTGCTGATTGCTCAAAGGGGGAGATGATGATGAAGAGCTCAGACAAAAGTAAGAACGTAGACAGGAGAGGCAGTAAAGGCCATTCTTGTTATGATTTGGCGGTTTGTATTGTCCTCCTGTTAGGAAAACAGAACAAAACCAAAATGCATTAGCCATTAGCCCTCAACTCTCTGTCTTCTGACTTGAGACAAAACAGTGGACCACTAAAGAGATGATGATGATGATGATAAATATTCAGCACGCTGAGAAGTGGCCGCAGCAGTACCAACAACAACAACTTGACCTGTGCCGTACAGCTGTTCTCTAGCGCACAACACAGCTGAGAAACACAGCGCCAGTGACTCAGTGACTCATAATTTGACATTTCTTTCACCCCCTCTCCTCCTTTCCTTTTGTTTGCTGCTTTCTGCTGCTGCGATGTAATGTAATCAGAAGCAGAGCTTCCAGAGGCCAACAAAACCAGCACTAGTCAGTGGTGGTAGTGGTAGTAATGTGCTTTTGTCAGTGGGGTACGGGCAGCATCAGCATCAGCAGCAGCAGTGTAGCTTCAATAAATTATGTCCCAGCATCTGAGCGCCTGCTGAGCACAATTGAAATGGAGTTGTACGGTGGTAGCAGCAGCAGCAGTGTCGTACCCTTTTCCAGCTCAAAGCCGATGCACCCGAAAGTAAAGTGCACCAAGCTGGTCGCTAAGTAGCTCTGACAACACTGGATCAGCGCCATATCGAACTGAAAGGGAAAGAATGAAAGAAAATGTGTGTTGAGTGACCAAAGTGGGCGAAAGCGTACAATCAACAAAGATCGCGCTCGTCCAAATCAGATGAAAGGAAGAGGAGGAGGAGGAGGGGACAGATTTCTCTAAAGGAATGTAATCAGGCGGAAGGAAGGGGAGGAAAAAAAGGAAAGGACAAGACAGCAGTGCCAGACATATTATTTAGTATGTCTGCCGTGCGCTCACCATCACCATCAGCATCAGTTCATTGATGATGATGTGCTTAATGGCCGATGAATGTAATCTCGTTACCTATTTAGAAAGAAATAGTAATAATGTGCACCGAGGAAAGTGAGTAGTGATTCAGACAGCAGCAGGAACAGCACTTTAATGAGAACTTATCATCAGATAATTAGGTACTGCATTTTTGGCCCACATTTTTTCTCTTTTCTGATATTGCCCCCGCATTTTTTTGGTGTCAGTGTGCCAGAGACAAATTAGCTTCGATTCAAATGCTGAGACAGACTTTGATGGTGCAAAATACGGACAACATTCAAGTCAACTTTGTTGACAGCAGTAAAATGGGCATCTTATTTTAATTGAACAATATTCAGTGCGGAAGAGAGAGAATGGGAAAACAAGAAAACCCCTAAGGTGCACTACTTTTATTTCCTGCTTGACTTGCAGTGCAACCAAAAACAAGTCGATTGGGCGATATAATACACACAAACGCTCTTTGTCGTTTCCGCCTCTTTTGGAACAAAAGAATTAGAAAAAAAGAAGAAGAAAGAAGAAACTGAGATGACAAAGTGTTTATGACTGGAGGGGGCCAAGACACTGAATCGTTTGTGCAGAGTGATGAGGCTGCTACACAACTGAGAATAAGCATCCAAAGTAGAAAAAGAATAGGAACAGGGGTGACAAAACACCAGACATACACTTCTCATTGGAGATGCTCGGTAATAAACAACTGAACTATGTAGGGCACTGCAAAAAATTCCTTTTTCTAATTCTAAATTATCACCGCCTCAGTGGTTGAGTTTGTTGCCGGTGGCAAGAGGGAGGAGGGGGAAGGGAGGTAGTAGTGGCCTACTGGAGGAAAAAGCTGGTGGACAGAAAAACAGAAAGTGATGAAGGTGGCCTTCTTTCCTCCCTAAAGTGGCCTTTTCTCTCTCAGTTCTGGCCTGGCAAAGCCAAGGGAGGAAAGCATATTCTTCTTTTGCTTGACAAGTTACTGTGCCAGCAGCAGCAGCAGCAGCATCACCAACAGCTGCTGCTGGTGCACCCTAATAAATGAGTTTACCGTGCGCTACTAATGTGAATACATAATTTAAATGTGAATTGAACTGCAAATTGAATTGGCAGCCTTTGCCTTTGCCTCTGCTGATGTTGATGCTGATTATTATCCACACATGAAGGAAGGAAGCACACAAATAAATGTGAATGAATGGATGGTTGTCGTCGTACTTGTTGTCGTCTTTTTCGTCGTACAGCCATACAGTATAATAGATTTACTTGGGTGTATTTGTGTTCACTTTTGCACGCATGGCTCCATTGATATGCTAACGGATGGCAATAGAGCCAATTTGGTTGCAGAGGAATAAGAAGCAGAAGCAGAGGAAAAGCAAAGCAAAACAGCAGGAGAAAAACTTTAAAATGCAGCTGAATAGTCACACAACTGAAGTGGAATTGTAGGGTACACGTTGACCTACCTTTCTCATTTACAAATGGGCTCTCTTTTATTATGTGTTTGAAGCTCTGTTACAATTACCAATTACCAATTCTAATATGTGTCCTCAAATCGACACTGAACAAACACCCGAAGCACTCAGTGAACAAGTTTGAAACTTTTAGCAAGACTTTTTTTAAAAACTGAAAAACTGAAACTTTTTTTCATTGCTGAAATCTTTTCCAATTCCTAGAAACACAAAAAGCAAGTTGTCATTTCAATTCAGTGCCGTTTTTTCTTTTTTCCCTTTTTCTTTTCCTTTGGGTCCTTTTTCTTGTCCTGCAGCAGTTTAATTAAAAATCGACCGGCATAAGCAAAGCGACTCGTTGATTAAAGCAGCGGACAAAGCCGCCGTACGCTTCACCAGCCCGTCCAGAGAGCTAGCTCCCATCAGCACCGGCGATTTCACTGAAGAGATTAGAATAACAATAAAAATAGAAATTAAATTAAATTAAACTGTAGAATGATGAGGAGGAAGAGGAGGAGTTGAATCAGTAACTGATGAAAGGATGAGTAGAGAAGAAGGAAAAGGATGAAAAACAATAAAATAAAAAACTTTAAATTAAATTATACAATCACTAAATTGAGTTTGCTTTCAGGCTAGACTCGTTTTTAGTGCACTTTTTTGGTGGCCCATTCTTAACAATTTCAGCTCATTGCCGCCTTGTTGGTTAGCACTGGTGCTCAGCAATTGGCGGCAACAGCAACAGCTTCAACTGTATCAGCCGCACTGAATCAGCCGCAACAAACGAATTCTTTCCCCTTGATCAGCCATTGCTAAGCTGCTTACGCAGAACAGAAAACGGCTTTTTCCTTTCATATTTTTTACTTTCATCCTCCCTTTTTAATTCACACAATATCACTGTGCTTTGTGTTGCTTCCCCGTCTGCTCACTGCCAACTACTGTAACAACAGACACTGTGAATTAGATAAAAGGGAAGTAAGTTTGGGGAATGTAAAGAGAAGTGGCAAAAAAGGATGGATAGTTTGGCGTAGGCCCACCAGAAGCGGAAAAAACACTGCTACTATTGGAGAAAAATGGGATAAAAGAAGAAAAAAAGTAAAAGACAGCTAATGATTGCAAATGGACGGTGCGAGTGCTAGTGCTGGTTAGCAGAAAAATGTAAGTGTGTGTGCAGTGAGTGCCAATCACCGTTACAATTTCAGTTAGCTAGTAAGTGGTAGCCTTTCTTTTCCCTCCTCCTCTTTCAATTTTTAGTTTTTCAGCCAAAGGTTTTTAGGCGGTAGTCGGTGCAAAGAGAGGAAAAGAGAGTGGCAATTGCACACACATTCACTGTATAATCAATTAAAATGATAATTTTTTATTGCGATTGAACGATTATTAATAATAAATTTGTTGGCAGATGGTCGTCGCCTCTCATAGCCCGGTTGTTGCTTTCCAAATTGCTGCTGCTCACTGGCCAAATGATGGCCACCGCTAGCTCGCTGACTGACTGACTGGCGCAGTCAGAAGTCGCCCTTTGGCTGGGAAAACTGAAAAACTGTAGCTTTTAAAAATCATCATCATCAAACCAAGGCGGTCGAACTAAGGCACACACGATTTGAAGGTGTGTAGCTAACTTTAGAACAAAGAGGGAGAAAGAGAAGGAAAAGGGGAAAGAAGGCAGCAGACAACACTTTCTCCGGAAAAGACAAATTATGAAAGACACTAAGTTCGGTGAGCGAGAAAAAAGAGGCATTTCTCTCTATGTGTGAGGTTATATGTCAATAGTAGTACTCGAAATGAGAAAAGACGAGTGACACCTTTTAGTTGAAACTAAGTGTTTTTGGTTTTTTTCAGCCTCCGCAAAACAGTAGACCACTTGACAGTCGAGTCCCCCTTTTTTGGTTGTTATTATGTCACTTTGAGTACTATTCTGGCTAGCTTGCAGCAAGGAGCATTCAGGAACATTCAGGAACATTCAGTCCTGTCACTATTTCAAACAAATTTTGTCATTTTTAAGACGGACGGCAGTAATTTCGTGTGTGCAGAATAATGAAAATAGCAATAAAATAGAAAACGAGTAAAAACAAAACGGCATTTAAAAACGAGAAAGAAAGAATGAAAAAAGAGACGCCGTACAGCACATTGAATGTTCCTTCTAATGAAGTTTGTTCCTTCCTTTTCACGGTAGACTGTTTTAAATTTGTCACAGCAGTGGTATTTAGTCTAGGCCGTTTTGGATGATGGAAGAAGAAGAAAGAGAGAGAAGATGCCGTTTTGCTGTCAAGCTGCTGCTGATGTTCCTGAGTTGGACCTCAGTAATGAGACGGAAAAACTGAGATGCTAGCAAAAAAAGAGGAAGAAAAAAAAGAAAGATCAAGATGATTGCTGCAGCAGGAGCATCAACAACAGCAACAGCCGTCGCTAGTTGAGTGAAACAGAAAGACAGTTTTTTATATTAAAGACTGGAGAAGGGAGTAAAAGTAAAAGTGAAGAAGATGAAAAAAGTAAGAAAAAAGCTTTGCAATCATCAGAACAGCAGCAGCAGCAAAAGTCGCATCAGGATTGGTTATTTTCCTCGGCATTTTCATCAGCATCATCAGCATCAGCATCCTCAACTCATTCATTCCTACACTTTTTTCTTTTTTCCCACCTTCTTCATCTGCCACCGCTGATGATCAGAAGTAGCAGAGGTAAACTGCGAGAACAAGAAAGCGAGTGGTCAGTGATGCCTGCGGTCAGTGCTTTTAGTGTGTGTTTGCTTGTGTAAGTGAAGAAAGTCGGTCGGAAATGAAAGTCGGTCTGAGCGGTTGGTTGGTCGGTCAGTCGGGCAGGCAGGCAGGCAACATCGGCCTTCAGGGCATCTTCAGCAGCAGCTCCACTGCACCAAATGGGCGATCAATATCTGCTGCTCTGGCTGGACTTAAGGTAGGACTGGCTGGCTGGCTGGCTGCTTTTAACACCGGGCGTCAGCCCGGTGCAAAGTTCCTGATACACGCGAGATTTTTGGCA
>JAALOO010001503.1_pt1 | contig 15480 bp, 13 predicted proteins | sample 7257641 | NCBI WGS metagenome assembly JAALOO01 (sample SAMN14085613, study PRJNA598686) | mite metagenome | biome: ENVO:01001000; feature: ENVO:01001002; material: ENVO:01001226; isolation source: single female mite from University of Michigan culture on fish food culture... ...
TTACTTTACTTTACTTTACTTTACTTTACTTTACTTTACTTTACTTTACTTTACTATGAGTCACACTGACTGACTACCACCACTGAATACCGGGTGGTCCCCAGCAGGGCCCAGTCTGCAGTCTGCAGCAGGCGTTCACCACCACCGCTGCTCATCATTTTTCATTCCCTCTCCCCAAACATACTTTGCATCTCTTTGAACAGGAGAGGACGACTATCTATCTATCTATCCTGAAATTGTTTCAAATATTTGCCTTCTCTCTCCCTCCCATCATTACCTTCAGAGTGAACAATGTAATGTGTCATCTATTATATCCAGACTTGTATGTTCTAGTGTCTGGTGGCTGTGTGTGCTCTTGCATAATATGATGATGATGGCGGTGATGGTGATCGTCTGGAGATGAGAATCATTGCTTTCTCGTTTGCAGAGAGCTGAAGAGAGGGAAACTGCCCCGAATTTTAGTTTCTGGATTTCTCCACTTTTGCCTTTTTTGTTTCTCTGGAACTATCATTTATTATTATCATTGCAATCATCTTCTTCTCCTGCCTTCTTCTCAAATTACCGCTATGATCGTCTTCTTCTTCTTTTATTGTTTTTTATTGTCTCCTATTAATAGCAGCACACTTGACTCTCGGTGATTTGGTTTTTGATTTGATTTTTTTGTTGATTTATTTTGTTGCTAGCTAATATTTATTTGATGTAACTAGAAGTCATCTTTACTTGGTTTTTAATTAGATAATGTTGCAAAGTGATTTAAAAGGTTTTATTTTAAACTTTTATCAAAAACATATTTTTTTTCATTTTTCTGTTTGTCAACAAGTAATTTATGGAGCGCTAGTGAGCAGCTCTAGCTGGGCTAGCTAATTGCCGAGATTAGCTCAGATTAAATATTAGAAAATAGAGACAGGCCTTGCCCTTCAAACGAGCTGTGGTTGACTGACTGGTGTTCCACTCACTTAATTGCCCTTGGATCCAAAGAGAGAGGGGAATTATATTTTCTTTTTTGGGCCAAGGCCCTGGACTCCATTTGTCATGGCTGCTGCTGCTGCCAAATATGACCATCTGGTCGGCACATTTTTTTCTCTTCTTTCTAGGCCCAGAGAGAGATTATCTCGAGTCGGTCACGAGTTTTCACGCCCCCAAAGAGCTAACACACTCGTTTTTTGGCAGGTCGAGGCTCTGAGTTTGAGCAACTATTTTTTTTATTTATCTGTTGGATTATCTGTTTGATTTAAATTTGATTTTTTTATTCTAAAAAAAGGTGAAATTTCTTTTTCTAAAAACTACTATTTTTACATTTTATTTTTTTGCTACCAGCCAACTAAAAACCAGCACTCACTTTCAGACAGTGATTACCATCAGCACCACTTTCTGCTAATTGTCACTTAATTAGTGGCAGACAGATTGACTAATTAATTTGGGAGGCAATTGGCGCCCATCTTCTTCATTTCAGCTTCGTCTTCGTTTGCTCATTTCATCACTTAATTTGCAATTAAATCAGTTGCTTACTGGCTGACTGTTTTTAATAGCTCTCTGCTCACTCTCTGCTCAACCAGCCACTTCTGGCGCCAGAATCTCTTTCTCTCCTTTTACAGCTCTCAAATCACAGCAGAATCCTATTTTTAGATCACACTTTGCAGTGTTGCTCAACTGCTGCCGTTAAATTGGACTGTAGCTTGGTGTGACTGTGATTTGAATCAGTTTCAGCAGTTGCAGTGTCAGTGGCAGAATTACTCTTTCTCTAATTGCCTTCTGACGCATTAATGAGATTTGCCTCTTTTTTATCGCTTCACTTTATCATTCTCCTCTCCTCTCTGCACCGGACGACGACGAACTTCATTTGGAAGGGAATTCCTAGATTAAGGCTCAATGTAGTTGGCAGTAGTTGGCAGGCATCATTTCCTCTGCTGCTACTGATGATGATGCAGCAGATGCGAAGAATTTAAAGAGGAGAAAGAAGAAGAATTAGCGGAATCGAATTTCGCTATCTCGGGGATTCTTCTTCTTTTTCTTTTAGTTATCTATTTTCTAGAATTGTACTTTATTTCGTATAAACGCTGAGTTCACTTTAAAAGGTTTTAAAAACTACTAAACACTTTTGCACTCTTGATTCTCTTTTTGCACTCGCCTGAAAAAATTATTGCTAGCTTTTCACTTTTTATCAGTTTCATTTTTTCGGTTTTAGCAGTGAATGAGTGCGCAGTTTTTTTTTCTATTTTTTCTTTCAGTGTTCTTTCACCGCAGTGAGTCTCGTGACTCACCCGCAAAGAAATGGTGGTGGTGGTGGTGGGCAGGAAGGAAAAGAAAGCCGAGATAAAAAGGTTAGACCTTCTTTCCTTCTTCTTTTTCACAGTTTTGCTAATGGTTGAAAGTTGAAGACGGATGAGAAAAGGTGTCTACTCATCCGAAAGAGAGAGAGAGAGAGAGAGAGAGAGAGAGAGAGAGAGAGAGAGAGAGAGAGAGAGGCTAAAAAGAAGCTAACTACAACTTTCATCTTTTTTCGAGTTTTGTAATCGAATCGTTGAGTGTGAAAATTTTTTCTCAATTTTATGCGCATTTTCAAAAAGGTTTTTCATTTTTTAATATTTCACATCTTCTTTTCTATTAGCTTTGCAAAAAATGACCATCCTCGATGGCGGTAAACAGAAGCCACAGCCACTTCTTTTACCACCACCGGTTATTACAATTTCCGGTGACACTTGCACACACACACTTCCACTTTTACTTTGTGTGTTTGCCCGGCAAAGCCCTATCACTCGTGTCTCCCGTGCAGTTTAGCAGTTTACTGTGTGCTCCGGTTATTATAAATCAATTACCGCTATTTTATCCCGGGCTATTGGCGGCGGCGGTGGCTGGAAATGCTACTGCTGCTTTGCACCATCTGCAGCCCCTGCTGCACATGTGTTCCCCTCAAGTGGCAGTGCCGCATTTATTAGTAACAGCAGCAGCTCGTGTTTGTCAATTGAGAGCCTGCCTGTTTGCCTAGTGTTCTTCTGCTGCAGTGTTTGCCCAGTAGTTCTGGTCAGGCTCGAGGCGCGACCACAACAAAAAATAGGATAAAAGTTTGGACTTTAGTTAAAGTTAATTTTTATACATTATGGCATTGACTATCTCAAACTAAAAGGTTACACATTTTACCTCGTTTTTATCATATTTTGAAAAAAATTTAAGATCACAATGTTGATTGTCTCTAAAAAGGTTTTTAACTTTTGCAACACCTAAATTTTTTCCTTTACATTTCACACTTTACAGCACACTGTCTCTCTGCCTGGCCCTAGCTTTTATTTTGGCGGCCGCAGCAGCAGCTATCAATTGACTTCTGGTGCATTGTTCTCCTTCTCTTTCAAGTCTAGTTCCACTTTGTCCCCTTCTTTTTCTTTTTGTTTAAAAGGCGGCTTGACAGTTATGAACTCACAAGTACTACCACCACCACCACCACCACCACCACCACCTCTACTGTGACCACAAAGCCGATTGAGGTGAGGCAAGCAAAGCAAAGCACACACCAAAGTTTGCCGCCACTGCTCTCCCTTTTTACCGCTTGACTGTTGGTCGACTTTTGGTGGAGCAGGGCTCAGGCGAAAACTTTTGTCCCCCTCTTCAGCAGCGGATGTCACAGCTGGGCCCCCTCTGCTAGGCTACTTTGGGCCCTGCTGCTGCTGCTGCTGCTGCCTATTGTTGTGAGCAATTTGTTTGCTTTTTTGCTTTTCCTGCCTGCTCCAAACTCTCTCTCTCTCTCTCTCTCTCTCACTCCTAATTACGCAATAACTACGTACACTACTTGAAATGTAAAAATGCTGTGTTTGCTTGTTTCGAAATGAGCTGTGTTTTTCTCCTGTTACTATCTCTCATTCTATGCAAATGAAGGCGATTGTTAGTATCAAGAAGAAGAATATTCTGTTGCAGTTTTAGGCGGTGGGGTTAACCCCCTCACTTTCAATTCAATTATCAACTGCCCTCGATTCTTCTCTCGTAAATATAACTAGGGAGGATATTCTGCTGGTGGAATGTGTGTGTGTGTTTAGCTGTTGGCAAACTATCTCTCACCTAATTTGCACATTTTCTCTTTCTCTTTTGGAATTGTTGTGAAATTTAATTAAGTTAATTTTGCGTCTGTAAAATACAAGGTGAGTTTTTAAAAGGTAACCAACACAGCACAGCAACAAATTCCTCTTTTTATCTACTGATCTATTGAGTCACTTTTGTCTGCCTCTTTTTGTTGTTGTTGATCTCTCCCTTTTACTATGCCACACCCTGTCAGTTGTTGGTCTTTTAATAATATTCTGTGGTTTTTTCTTTTTCTTTCTTCAATGGTCGTTGTCCTCCTTTGCACGACCGTAATCTTTCGTGTCTGGGCTTTCAATAGTCGACGGGCAATGGTCTGGTCTGGCGGACATTAAAGCCTGTTCCAAATTGTTGGTCCTGTACACACAAACACAAGCAAAATAGTTGTGTGTTGGTTGTGGTGGACGCAACACCAAAAAGTAAAAAGAATATAAACTGGGCGGTTCTGTTCTTGTATTCTGTATTCTTTTTTTTGTTCAGCTTTCCTGTAATGATGATGATGATCAATACTGCCTCTGCTGCTGCTGCTGCTGCTGAAGATGACGACTGTGCAAGAGTGCAAGTCCTAGTTTTCTTATACTTTTCAAGTTTTTAAAATTGAAAAATTATAGTTTGTAGTGTTTTAGTTTTAGTTTATTTGCTTTAAACATTAGATAAACAACAGGAATTTAAAATTGTAATTTTTAATAATTAAATTAGGATTAAAAGATAGACATTTCAAAGGTTTAAAAATAATTTTTGCTTGTTTCTTTTTTGCTTCAGTTTACTTCTTTTATTTTCATTTTACCTTCTTATCTCTCTCAATTGCTGCTCAAAAGCCCTTTTTTGTCACAGCAACCTTTTTATTTTGCATGTCTAAACTACCATTTTAAAAGGTAATAAAAATTCTCTTTGCTCAATGACCAGAAAATTAAACAGTACTACTATCACCTTCATTTTACTATCACCACTTTCCGTCTCTGAGAGGAATCCCTCTTCTTCTCATCGGCATCATCATCATAAAAAATTGTTTTCACCAGACAACCACAGATTTAGTCTCTCCTCAGCAACTCTTCCTGTTTTGCTGTTGCATGCTAAATATCTTTTTTTATTTTAATCTAAAACCAGTCTTCTTGAGAGGCCCACGTGTCAACCAAACAGACAGATACAGAAAAAAGAAAAATCTTCAGATCATCTCTCTTTCTGTATCAATAGATAGATATTTTTAATATTAATCGAATCACCACCACTCACATTATTCTCACATTATTTTCACCACTTGCGAGGGTGAATCATGCCAGCCAGTCAGTCTGTCTGCAACATCAAAAGCACGTCAAAAAATTTTTTCTTTCTCTGTTTGAGACCCTCAGTTCTCTTTTGCAATAGCAGCAGCAGTCGTCCTCGTTTGCTTTTCCGTCCTTCCTTCTCGTCGTCTGCGGTTATGTTGCAGCAGCAGCGGCGGATCGGAGCGGTAGCAGCTGCAACAGCAAACGAACGAATGAAATGAGAAGAGAAGAGAAGAGAAAAGAGAGGAGAAAATAGAAAAGAGTGTGTCGAGTTCGTGATTTACTTCTCAGAGGCTCAGTCAGTCTCAGTCAGTGGACAGTTGGCTAGAGGAGGGAATGGTGGTCGTTCTCTTTTTGCCTTGGTCGTCTTCTCTTTGGTAATCTGACGTGCAACAGACGTGCACATTTCGGTGCTTTCCCACTTATTTGTGTTTGTGAGCTGAGCTTTCATCGCATCGAATCTCGATTGACCGGCTCGCGCGATCCCCTTTCTTCTTCTTTTTCTTCTTCTTCTTCTTAAGAACTTCTATTTTCAACCCAGCTCAGCTCATCTTTCATCTATCTATCCTTCATCTATCCACTTTGAGACAAAAGCAGACCACAGACGTTCAAAGTTCATTTGCCTAATGAGTGATCTGCGGTGGTGGTTGTGGTGAGCTTTGATTGTTTTTCGATTTTTGCTTTTCGACTGCTGCTGCTTCTTTGTGATTATGACTGTCAACTGCTGCTGCTGCTGCTTATTATGAAAAAGTTTCAGCTTTGATGTTTTGATTTGCTGTTTGCTGTTTGCTTTTTCTGATTTGCCTACTCAGCTCACTTTTCTTCTGTTTTGAACAAAAGCAAACATTGCTTTAATTGAAGGTAGAAGAAAGTAACCTGTGCGAACGGTGTACAATCAATCAATCAAATGCTTTTTGACTGAGGCTACTTTTGGCTTCTTCTTCTTCTTTCTGTCGTCGTCGTCGACTTTGTCTTGAATTTGTGCTTGACATTTTAGTTATTTGTTTGAAATTAAAAGGTAAATTCATTTTAACTTTTTTTATTAATTTTTTTAAAAGTGTAACAAGATCAGCAAAAAGATTTATTTTTAGTGCACTTAGTTCAAGTATTCTTTTTCCCCTTTTCATTTTTTGTTTTCTTTGTATCCGAAAATAATTCTCTTTTGATCAGCAATCGGCGCCATTGATTTTTCGTTTTTTGATCTCTTTCTTAGATTTTGTTTTCTCTCTTTTTCTTTGAGTATTCCTTTCATTAGGCGGCTCTTGTCGATAACTGACTTCCGGTGTGAGGACCGATGTCTGCTTCTGCACCCACTGTCGCCTCGTTAGTTGAAAAAAATAGAAAACGAAATCAATGTGAAAAATAGTATTGATCATAAAAAGAGCATCTGATTTCTTCCCTGAAAATTCTATTGAAATGATGATTCTCGATTTTTATGGTTTTTAATTTTTTTGGCAATTCTTTTTAGTTTTGAGCAATTATATGATTTTTATACAGCTTCTGCAGTCCGTTTCTAACCGGTGAATATTTTCAAATTTTTAAAATTATTTTTAAATTTTTTATTGTCAATCATTTTTCTATCAGATCACTCTTACTCTTTGTCACTCAGTCATTCTTCAAAGTTTTCAAATTTTCAATTTCACCTCAAATTGACAGTTGCCATTCAAAAGAAGATAGAAAGAGATGGAGAGAGAAAGTTCTGCCAGCTAAACTTTCGACAAATTGGCAGTTTCCTTCAGTGAATATCGTAGTATTAGCTGTAGCTTAGGCACTTTTAAAAAAGAAGCAGAATACTTTTTATACACTTTTAATCTTGCTTTTTGTTCCATTGCTGCAGCTGACTTTGATTGATCTCTCGAGCTCTCTTGTACAAATTCAGCATCGGCAGCAATCACTTTATTATCAATTCTTCATTCTTCATTCTTTTCTGTCAATGGCTCACTAATAAGCCCCTCATGACCTAACCACTACTGATTCCTTGTTGTTTTTGGCTTCAATAGTCTTTTTCATCTTAAGAAACTTCTTCTGCTCACTTGGCATCACCATCATCATCATCATTATTACTCTCTTATCAAAAATAGTTTAACTCCCAAGTCAAGATCAGCCAGCTTGCAAAGAAAGCTTTGCCGCCAACTGCAAAGACTCTTTTCGGAGAGAAGGAGAGAAGTCAGTCGAGCACGCTTCGTTTACTCTTTGACATTGCGAAGAAGTTTTGCTCTCTCGCTCTAAAAATAGATCTTTGGAGATTTTTATTTTTGAGGACAGAACTTATCCTGCTATCTTTCTTGCTTTCTGTCTTGTCTCTGGAAAAAGTACACCCTCGTCGGACACGTGCTTTCAGTTCGGTTTTTGCACTTCTCTCTCTTTCTCTTTCCTTTCCTCTTCTGTTGCTTATTAATGTGTGTCATTATCACGTTAAGCTTGTGGTCTTTTCCCTCACTTTCTTGCTCTCTCATTTTCTCAGTGAACCTCGCAGCACTCGATTCTTTCTTGTCAAATTAAGGAGGGCCACTTTTCTTTGGCTGGTCGTTGCTGCTGCTGCTGCTCTCATTTTTTCTAATTTTTCTCCAGTTTTTCGTTGTGCTTTTTCTTCTTCCTCTCCACTTCAGTCTTTTAATTGCCCTCGTTCGTTTGCAGGAGCTTAGGAGCTGCTAATAAACTTGTCAGGCGGTTGCTGCTGCTGCCTCTGTTGCTACATTCTCAGCAAACACACACTCTCTTTCTCTTTGTCTCGACAATTTCGCTCAGTCGCGACTGACAAATTACTTAGTCCTAACGATTCGTCAGAGCTTTTCGACAAAGGCAGGCAGAAAAAACAGTTCTCGGAAGAGAGAAAGAGGGGTCAGCGGCAAAATTGAGAGTCCAAAGGTCAACTTCGGCAGTGAGGAGGAGGAGGAGGGTTGCTAGGAAGTGCCTGTGTGGAGTCCACAATGTGGACTTTGGTTTTTTCAACAAGAGCCCGGACTCTTTAAAAAGGTTTCTTTCACATTTTTTTAATTTTTTTCCTTGTTCATACAAATGGTAATGTAAAATTTTTATTCTGTTAGTAGTGTTACTAGCTGTTTGTGGTGCGTGGTTAAAAGGTATTCATATCTTTGACTAATTTTTTTATTTAATTTTGACTAGCACAGTGTCTAGCTAGTTTTTGACTAACCAAACACAGTCTCTTTTTCTCTCTTCTTAAGAACTGATAAGAAGAACGACACTGAACTAGCAACTAAACTTGACTTCCTTTTCTTGTCGAAAACATTTTCAAATGGTAACCAACTTCAATATTGACTCAATCAAATGGAAATGGAGAGAACAGGAGAGAGAGAGAGACACTGTTTCAATTGCTATTTACCGACCACTTCTTCTTCCCAAATAGAAACAGTCTACAATTAGCAGTGGTAAATAAGTAGATGATGATGATAATGAGGGTAATGAAGGTAATGATGGTGATACAGTTCGAACTGTTCAAACAGAACAGAACAGAGAACCAAGAGCAAACACACTTACAAATTATGCTAATTTACCGAGGTCGACCGCAGCAGTTGACCACTACTTCCTCAATTTGTACTTTTTTCTTTTTTAGCATTTATTTGCAGTGTGTGCGGCGGTTTGCCACCCACACAACTGAATTTATTTTGCAACATTGCTACATAATTTAGCAGCAGTGGTAGACAACAAGAACACAGAACTGAGCAGAATTTCGGAGATAAATAATTCAGAAGTCGATGAGGAGGAGGAGTGGGGATAATTAATAGAATTAGCCTGCTGGTAAGTCCACTTACAGCAACAACAACTACTATGTTAAAGAATTGAAGGAGAATTAAGGCTAGATTTGACTGCCTGTTTACGAGCAGCAACAGAAGGAGAAGGAGAGGTCCCTTGCAGAATATTCCTTTTCTGTTGCAAATTCTTGCATGTACTCCCTTTCTGTCCCTATCACTTTTTTGGTTGTGTCTGTGTTGTAAAACCACACACACACACACTCAGAGACTTTGCGTCCTGGGTCATTTATCTTTATTTGTTGAGTGTGGGGTGCAAAGACTTTTTCTCTCTCTTTTTCATTTTCTATCTATGTAGAGCAAGGCAGATCAAAGTTAGTTGTGTGTGTTTAGGGGTAATCGCTGCTGAGTAGCTGACCTGACCCAACTGAAGACTGAACAGAACCACAAAAAAGTTCATTAATCTCTAATAAGAGAGAGAGAGAGGGAAAGAAGCTTAGGGAGCCAGACCACCAAGCCACCACCACCACCACCACCAAAGCCCCACCTTGTGAATTGGCAAAGAATATTCTTGAGGTTCCCCTTCTTTTTTGTTTTACTGCAGAAGAGGAAGGAAAAGAAATGGCTACAGAGTGGTTTGATATTTTTTAAAAATTTTTATAAATTATGCTACAAATCATCAACTAGCCTAAAAGGTTTTCTCTTTTTTTACTTCTTTTTCCATTCACCCTGTATTTTGACTGCTGCTGCTGCCGCAGCTAAAGATTGACTTATCGCAAACACGACAAAGGTGTGGCCGTTTATTTGCGGTTTTTGCGGCGGCTGCTGCTGCTGCAGCAGCAGCTAGGTTAATGTGCCTGCACTCGTTTTTGGCCGACAGAATTAGAATTGGATTCTCTCTCTCTCTTTCTTTCACTTTATTTTTGGTAATTTTGCTAGTCTAAAACTCGAGCCACCAATTGGCGACCTTAATTTTAGAGTGGCCTTTTTTCTCTCACTTTTTCTCATTTTCTGACCGGCAGTTTTGTTCTTAGAGTTGTTAATCTACGGAAAACTGAAAATGTAAAAGGTTATCCTCTGCACAACTTTTTTTCGTCTTTTAATTTGTTTAAAATCTTACATTTCTGATTGATTGATAGTCGTTAGAGAGAAGACGAACTTTTTTTCTGGTGTCTGGTGTTTGACTTTGCTGTCTACAGCTTTGCCTATCTATTTTTCTGTTTGGACAGAACGAGCAGAAACAGAAGCCGCAAAATGAGGACTTGTACTGCTGTTGCTGCTGCTGTTTTGGCTGACTGTTTCAACGGATTTTACAACTGTTTTCCAAACTAACTGACAGCATTTCTCTCTTTCATTCATTCATCCATTCACTTTGTTTGTTTATTTATTTACATTACAGTTCTGTGATTTACAGTGTGCACACACCACCGAAAAAAAACAGAACCAGATTCTGCGGAAGATTCTGAGAGTCAATGAATCAAATCTACAGTGTATTACTTTTCAGCTTTTCAGGAAGTGCTAAGTTGTGGTGAAGTTTTGATTTGTTCAACTCTTAAACTCGGTGAGGGTTTCTAAATGGTTTCCCTAATACTTTTTAGTTACATTTAAATGGTCATTGAATTAGTACTTTTGTCCCGTTTTTGCATTCACCCTAAATTGAAAAGTTTGTCTTTCTGTTTCTTTTTTCTTTTTGAAGTTCACTGAACAGGAGATAATCTTACTTTTTTTATAATAAGAGAGTTTTTACTGCCTTTTTTCTTTTTTATTATTCTTGTTCTCTTGCTTACTTCTGGCTAATAAAAAAGCGAATAACACTTAGCGGTAAATTCTGGTATTCAATGTCGCCCCTCATCCTTCACTTCCTTTACTTTTTTAATTTCCGAGTTTTATTTTCACGCACTGGCGAGTTTTATTTTATTATTTTGTTTGAGCCTGTTTCTTTTTGTATGCTGTACAACGCAATGAGCAAAAAAGGTTTTAATTTTTGTATTTTTAATGAGCATACAATAAAGTTTGAACCGGTTAATTTTGATAATTGAATTTAAATTATCATTTTACAAAATTTTTGTTTTTAATCTTATCTTTGCATTTAAAGTAATTAACACAAAGATTGCTACTGCACAAAAAAGCTGTTTTCAGTTTCTCATTTATTCCACCTCACGCACAGTGTTTTTCAATTTGCAGCTTCTAAACTTCCAGCTCTTTTCTTTTGGACAATTTTCTAATTTGCGCCTATCTTTTCTCTTTTTTTCTCAACAAAATATTCATGAAAGTAGATCAACTGGAAGTAGATGAACAACCACATGAAGGCAGAAGATGCCCTACCGCCCGATCTTTCTCTCTCTCTCTCTCTCTCTCTCTCTCTCTAATTAAGATGGCAAAATCGTGTAATTAACTTTTTTTGTTGCTGAAACTGCTTCTGCAGCAATAAATAAATAATTAACGAGCCGAAGAGCAGAGAAAAGGGCAACACAAGGGCAGCAAAAAAAAGCAGTTACTTGAAGTACCGGATTTTTCACTTCCGGCAGCAATCATGGACTCCTCAATATCACCACCTCTAATCTTGAGACATCACCATCATAGGAAATATCTTCTTCAGTCTCATCACCCCAAATACCACCATCATCATCGAACTTCATTCAACAAAAAAGCAATAACAATTCCCTTATTCCTCTTCCTCTTCCTGCAAGTCCACCTGGTCCTGTCCATAAACACTAGTACCAGTTCCTCTTCCTCCTCCTCCTCCTCTGCGACGACACGCCTCTTCCCCAGCTCGCTGCCCTCTCGTTGTCCCTCGCCGCCCTGCGTCTGCCACGTGGACAGCTCCCAGCGGAAGTACGTCACCTGTGTCTCGTCCAGTTTGGACGCCGTTCCGGTGGGCAAGATGGACCCGGGAACGTCGGTAATTATTATCTGATTTGGGTTTTATTTGAATTTTTTGTGGCATTTTTTTGCATAGGATTTTAACAGGTACTAAAAATACTTTATTTTATGTTTTACTTGATTTAGATATAACTAGGATTCCCGCCGTTTAATTTTTTCAAATGGTCAAAAGCTTTCTAAACTTTTACCTTCTTTTATTTCAAACTCTTTTTATACTTTTCTTACTCAATTTTTTACCTTTACTCGTGGTGGACAACTCCCTTCCCAAAGGTCACCCACCAGCAACTTACTTACTAAACTCCCAATTTTTATCTTTCTTCAAATGACCCCTTTTCTAAACTTTTCATTTCAATCTCCCCCTCCTTCCTCTCCTCTAGATCCTCAACATCACCGCCCCATCACCTCAGGGCCCCTTCAACTCGATCACCCTCGGCCGCCTCTTCTACCGACTGCCCCTGCTAACGGAGGTGCACATCACCCGATCGCAACTTCCGGCCATCGGTCACTCCACCTTCTGCCCCTCGGCTCTCGCCTGTTCGATGCAGTCCTGCAACAGCAGTCTTCGACTGCTAAACCTAAGCTCCAACTCGCTGGCTCTCCTCCGAGGCGACGACTTTAACTGCCTCTCATCGCTGGAGATTTTAGATCTCTCTGAAAATTTGCTCTCCGAGCCGCCGTCTGCCGTCTTCCGCGGCCTGGTGTCGCTGGAGACGCTTCGCCTCGGTCGAAATCGCCTCGCCTCACTGGTTCCGCTGATGTTCTACGGCCTGGGCGAGCTGAGACTGCTCGACCTGAGCGGAAATCCGCTGACCTCGATTGGAAGGGACGACCTGGCGTCGGTGCCCTCTCTAAAAAGGCTGCTGCTGAACGGCTGTCAGCTGACCAGGCTGGAGGCGGGAGTTTTTGATGGTAAGGGGAGGATTTTTTATTTTGAATACGGTAGTTGAAATAACAGGTTATCTTTTTAAAAACATTTTTATTTGTCTCGGTAATTAGGAGGACTTTAAAAATAATCAACTTTTTTTAAATTTTTAATTTTGTATTTTTAAGTACTTTTGATATAAATTACCGCCAGTCTTCTTTTCGCCGCCTTTTAAAAGGTTCAACTTCTAACACTTTTTTATCTCAAAACTTTTTCCTTTCTTTCCCTTCCTCCCCTCAGCACTGCCAAACCTCGTCCACCTGGACCTCTCTTCGAATCGCCTGAAATCCATCGCCCCTGGAACCTTTTGGAACAGCAACTCCCCAACTTCCTCCTCCTCCATTTCAACCTCATCTCCTTTAAAAATCCTCAACCTCTCCGGAAACCTGCTCACAGTCCTCAACGAGCACCTCTTCACCGGCCTGCACCTCGACCTGCTGGACCTCAGCTCGAACCTTCTGAACCCGCTGACCGCCTGTACCTTCTGCGGGAGTTCATCTTCAGCTGATCCCTCATCTTCTTCCTCACTTCCTTCCGTCTTCATCAAAGCCCTCGACCTTTCGGGAAATAAGCTGACCAGCCTGGGACCGACTCTCCTCGAGCCGATTGCCCACTCGTTGGAAAAGCTGACCCTGGATCGAAATACCGCCCTAATTGACCCGGCGAGCAGCCTGTCAGCCGCCCTGAATCCTCTTCGGCGACTTCGGTACCTCTCAGCAGCGGGCATCCACCTCAACAATTCGATGCCTGATTCGATCTTTGACGGCTTCCGCTACCTCTCCTACCTGAACCTCTCTTCAAACGCTTTACACGAAATATCAGGTCGCCTGCTGGGCGCAATGATCAGCCTGGAAGTGCTCGATGTCAGCGGAAATCGACTGAACTTTCTCGACCCGGCGGCGCTGCAGACGCTGCAAAGACTGAGCTCCCTGGAAAGGGTCTACTTTGGGGGAAACCCTTTCAGTTGCTATCGATGTCATATTCTGCCCTTTATCGACTGGCTGGCCACCAGTGATCCAAGCTCTTACTGGAACGTCTGCAGGCGTTGGGGATCGGGAGATCTAAGCCATTGTGCGCAGTGTTCGACGCCTGAGTCCCTAGAAGGAAGGTACCTTCATGAGCCAGGTAAAGTCCTAGATCAAAATTTTTAAATTCTAGATTTTTTAAGCCTCTTTTTTTCTTTTCCCTTTAGAACTCCAACGCGAACTAGAGTGGTGCACCAACCCCGAGGTCACTCTTCGCCTCCAAGCTTCCGAACCTCAAGTGGGCCTCATCCTCGCCTTTCTCATCATCCTCTCGCTGATTGCCATCATCCTCGTGATTGTCGCCCTCTATCGAAAGCACGGCAGTGCCGTTTACTACACGCAGGAGGATAAGGAGTTTAACCTTTCCAGCGAAAAGATTTACACTGGAGGAGCTCACAGCCACGGAGGAGGCGGAGGAGATCGTCACACCTCCCACGTCAATTGGACCCATACTGGCCCCTCCTCCAGTGAGAGGATGGTCTCCCTTACTAGCACTGGTTACACTATAAGCAGACAGAATACCGCCATTTTTAGTCCTCAGAGTAGTCTGGAGCAGGGAGGAGGTCCTCCTCAAACTCCTCAAACTCCCAATCCTCCTGAATCATCCCAAATGGGAGGAGGAGGCGCCTGTAGCACCTGTGAGACGGCCGTCAAGCAGGTGATCACCTCGCTGCCCGCCCTGGAGGAGGCGATCACCGCGAGCATCAATGGAACGGGAGTTGGTGGAAAACTCCACTCAAATGGGACCTTCAAGATTCAGGGCTCCGTCTCGGTGGGCACCACCTCGGTGGTCACCACTACTAATCACTCAAAGTCGAAGGGGCCTCCCAGTCGACAGGCTCATGTGAAGCTTCCGCCGCCGCCGACGAGTGGAGTTTCAGGAGATGAAGAAGACGAAGTGGAGGTAATGGAAGTTCAGCAGAGAAAAAGAAGTTTGGAGCAGGAGAAGGAGAAGGAAAAGGAGAAGGAAGGTGCTGAAAATGAAAAGACTGCCGAAAACAGCGCTTCCACTCGAAAGAACTCTGACAAGTCGGTGGGCGTGCAGACGTCAGTTGAGGAGGCGGGAAAAGGCGAGGATGATGAGCATGAAAAGGAAAATTCATCCTCGAGAAGGCGGTCTTCTTCGAATTCAAAGACACCAAAAGAATCTACTTCTGATGCTCCATCCGTCGATCCAGAGGACATACATATCTTCATTTGAAGCGCTTCTTTTTTTATTTCGACTCTGAACTTCTTCTTCTTCTTTTGGATCTCTTTGTCTACACACGTTTTTTATTGTACACTTTTTTCATTTCTTTTCCTCTTGTTACCTTTTTTGATATTCGATCGACACAAACACACTCCCACCAACACTATACTGTTAGCAACCTTCTTTTTTTGATTGACTACTTTACCACTGCAATGCAATGCCAACACACTGCGATTGTTTTCTTTGCTGTAAATAAACCCTCCTTACAACACCACCGCCACCATCAGGTAACACTTCGATGACCTTTTTACTGCAAATGTTCTTTTGTAAATACAAGTAAATAAAAGTTGTACTGAAAAAAACTTTCTTTGGACTTTGTTTACTCAACAGGTAAAGAAGGAAAGTGCACGTCCCCTGTGAC
>JAALOO010001504.1_pt1 | contig 15475 bp, 10 predicted proteins | sample 7257641 | NCBI WGS metagenome assembly JAALOO01 (sample SAMN14085613, study PRJNA598686) | mite metagenome | biome: ENVO:01001000; feature: ENVO:01001002; material: ENVO:01001226; isolation source: single female mite from University of Michigan culture on fish food culture... ...
ATAAAATGGGCAAAAAGAAAAAAAAATTCAAAGTTTTGTAAAATGGTGTTGTTTTAAATTTGGGGATGGTTTTAAATGGTTTTTGGCCCAAACCCCCCCCCCCCCCCCCGCTCTTGTCCTACGCTGTTCTCGCTTTTGGCTGTTTACGTTGAATGGCTAATGTGACGTATGGGGTTTTCCTTTCTTTCGCCAAGAAATAAGCATTAATATTTTCAAAAGAAAAAACGAAAAAAAAGCATTTCTACCAACGGATATAAGATAACGAAGCACTATAAGTCCCAATGGGTGACACAGTGAGGAACGAGCAGGGGGATTATGCGTGCGTAGTTATCTGTATCCGTTAACTTTGCTGTCCTTTTTGTTTGATTTTGTTCATATCTTCGTACTTTAATATAGTCATCAATGGATAAGAGATTTACCGACATTATACAACTCATACAGCAATCCCGAAACAATACGATAAAGACGGTTAATACCGAACTCATTAATCTATATTGGAATATAGGGGCTTATGTAAAACAAAAATTATCCGTTGCAGAATGGGGAGATAAAACGGTAAATGATTTAGCGGATTTCATTCAAAAAAACAATCCCGAACTAAAGGGATTTAACCGCAGAGGGCTTTACAGAATGGTGCAGTTTTACGAAACTTATGTCAATGCGCAAATTGTGTCCGCAGTGAGGACACAATTACAGAGTACTGATAATCAATCATCTGAAATTGTGCCGTCAACGGGGACACAATTTGATTTTCAACTTCAAGACATTAGAAATACTATTTTAAGTCGCATTAGTTGGACACACCACCGCACAATTTTTTCACGCTGTAAAACCGAAGAAGAACGGGAGTTTTATTTGCGCATTGCAAAGCAGGAAAATTACAGCGCTCGGGAGCTTGACCGTCAGATTTCCGCAAGCCTGTTTGAACGGGTAATGATAGGAAATACAAAACTCTCAACAGCGTTGAGAGAAATTACACCCGATACCGCCAATCCATTTAAAGACAGTTATGTTTTTGAGTTTCTGAACTTACCCGAACCGCATAATGAGAATGATTTGCAAAAAGGCTTAATCAAACAGATGAAAAACTTTATCTTGGAATTAGGTAGGGATTTTATTTTCATCGATGAAGAATACAAAGTACAGGTAGGCAACAGCGATTTTTATATTGACTTATTGTTTTATCATCGTGGCTTGCAATGTTTGGTAGCTTTTGAGTTGAAAGCGGAAAAATTCAAACCCGAACATTTGGGGCAAATCAACTTTTATTTAGAAGCATTGGACAGGGATGTAAGGAAGCCACACGAAAACCCAAGTATTGGCATTTTGCTCTGCAAAGGAAAAGACAGCGAAGTAGTAGAATATGCATTGAGCCGTTCTCTTTCCCCAGCATTGGTTTCTGATTATCAAACCCAACTACCCGATAAAAAGCTACTACAACAAAAATTACACGAAATTTTCGAGAACAGTAATACCGAAGACATATAGGGTCGCTTTTAGTTGATAAATCTCCCCGCTCATTAGTGGCTTGCGAAACCCCATCTCTCTTGCCCTGCGCTGTTCTCGCTTTGGCTGTTTACGGCATTAACTGGCATATTAGAGTCAATAAAAATATATTTATTTTTCAGTAAGTTTGAGAACTTTATTTGTGTAGACTATGAAGAAGTTGCTCTTACTGTATATATTAACCTCTGCATCTTATTGTGGTTTTTGTCAACATGTTGATTTTGTTAATGGAGATGGTGCGTTATCTATCGGTACCCAATCGAATAGAACGGCATGGGTTGCATTGGCAGATATTGACAATGATGGTGACCTCGATGCGTTGGTTGCAAATGGGAGGCATTGGGCAGAACAGAGCTATATTTATTTTAACGATGGTAATGGTAATTTTAAATCTGGTCGACCATTAGATATATTGTTTCAAGCATCATATTGTATCAAAGCCGCGGATTTAAATGGTGATGGATATAGGGATATTGTATTAGTGAACGATAAGATTCCAAATAGGATTTATTACGGGGATTCCACTATGTCGTTTGAAAAGTATCAAGAATTTGGAAAGGCATCTCCATCGAGGCACATCGAAATAACTGATATTAATAATGATGGTCTTCTTGATTTAGTCGTATCCAATAGAAAATCTCAAAACGAAATTTGGCTAAATGATGTGGAAGCTCCATTTAATCAATGTATTTATTTTGGAGATAACGATGCCGAAACTATACAGACGGTTTCCGTAGATTTTAATAATGATGGCTTGTGTGATTTGGTTACTGCAGAACGGGGTGGTAAGAATAAAATCTTTATAAATAATGGTCAGCAAGTTTTTACGAAGGTTAAAGAGTTCGGTGATGAAAAAGTAGAATGCCGTTCAATAGCTGTTGCCGACATTAACGAAGATGATTTTGTGGATATAGTGGTCGGTTATTTAGGTAAGGAAAATAGGATTTATTACGGAGATGAAAAGTTTAAATATGAAAAGTTCGGTGAGTTTGGCGATTCTACTGCAACTAGTTCGATTGCAGTGGGTGATTTAAACCAAGATGGTATTTTGGATATTGTTGAGGGAAATGTTGGGTCTGTAAATCGAGTTTTCATCGGTAAGGTAAATGATACTTTCGAAATACAAAATCTCCGAGAGGATTTAAGCGATGATACTTACCATATTGGAATTGGGGATTTGAACAATCACGGCTTGCTAGATATTGTTGAAGCTAATTCTGATGCATGGAACCTTTATTATTATACGATTCTTAAAAGATGAATGTTTTCTTCTGTATAAATCATTTAAAATGATGATATTTGTATCAGTCACCGAGCAAACTATATGTGAGCAAAAAGGTTTGCGGTTCTTCAAAAGGATTTTCAATAGATTGATTTAAAAATGTTTGCGAAGATTATAGATCTTCCTGCCACCCCGATAAAAGCCTCATCCATTTCTGTGGCTTTTTTATTATCGAATATATCTCGGACAAATCTCGTTTATTGTTAAATGTTTTAGGTTGTAGAAGATTTTGACCTTAAACACGTTCAAAATAGATAGATGGTTATGTAATAGATATACTTTTCATTTGTTTTGAATATAAAAAAAATGATATGAAAATTTCTTCAAAAGCAGAAGCTATTTTGAGCCAGATTGATGGTTTAATTAAGCTAGGTGATATCCGAAAAATAGCTAAGGAGATTAAAAAAGATCATGATTTAGCGATGGAACTATGGTCAACTCAAAAATTTTTACCCAGACAATTGGCCATCTTGATAATGGAAAATAAATTTCTTTCACAAGATCTGATTAATAAGCTCAATAAGGATATGCAAGATCATCCTCTTGATGAACGGAACCACCTCATGGACTGGTTGATGGCAAACCAGTTATCCAAAAATAAGACCACGATAAAATTGATGGAATCGTGGGAAAACAGCACATATCCACTTCAAAGGCGAATTTTTTGGTATTACCAGGCTCGCTTGCGCTGGCTAGGACAGGTTCCACCTCCAAATACGACAGAATTATTATCAGTTATTGAAAAGAGAATAGCAAATGAAGAACCCGAAGTACAATGGGCTATGAATTTTACTGCGGGATGGATCGGAGTTTTTGATATAAAATATCGAACACGTTGCATTGAAGTTGGGAAAAATACGGGTCTTTATAAAGGTGATATGGTCTCAAAAGGTTGTACTCCTAATTATTTACCTGATTTCATCGCTATTGAAAGTGATAAAAGAAATTTATAATCCACGTGAAAGCAGTGTAATTTGAGGATAATAACTTGCATTTTTTTTGCGGCTGATCGGTTGGATAAATGAACCTTTCCGTAAATGCATTGCTCGATATAAATTGCAAATCTTTCTTCGAATCTACGACCAAATTTGATTCACAATTACTGCTTTCTAGGTTGGTGTTGATCCTGATTAGAACAATCTGCACATAGCTAATTTTATGAAGTAATTTTACAGAGAAAGGTGTGACATGCCGATCTCCGCGGACGAGGTGAATTTCAGAAAAATAAGATTCCTCGAAAATCTACTTTGGTCTCCAGTTATATACTTTCGTCCCAGTATGACAAGTGTGTTTTAATTTCACCTACCTATTATAGTCAGTTTGTAGTCGCTTTTTATTATGGTGTATATGTATTGCAGACAGTGTGCTATTGAACGATTCTCTTTGTTTAGCGACATTTACAATTGAAATATTAACGAAACAAATTGCCTGCCGGTAGTCAGGATGTGAATATTACCGCTGATTGATGGTTTTATGGAGGATCCTTGATAATCATGTTACAAATTTGTCCAAATTTTTGGCTGTCTTTAGAATTAGCTTTTCGTTTCTGGCTCATGTAATGCAACATTTGGGGAAAGGTTGAAGATAAAACAATAACGTTAAAAAGACCTATGATGACTCGATTTTGGACTGGATACATCCTGTTTTTTATATTTATTTTCCCGATGATTTTTGAGTATACGTCAATGATAGGGAGGGCGGGTGGTCTTTCTCGCTATAGCTCGCCTTGGGCGGCGATCGTATATCTTGCTGTTGGAGCTGTCGCTTGGCTATTCTTTATTTTGTGGTATTACAGATGGTTTGTTAAACCTTTGGTGTTGGAGGTTAAAAATGTTGCTAAAATTTTGCGAGAAGGAAAATCTGTAACAGCGCGGGTCGAGAAGAAACTTATAAAAATGGAAAAAGTAGAATATCAATCGCTGCAGCTGGAATTAAGTTTCAAAAATCTTGCGGGAACTCCTGTATTAATATCCTATGAGATTAACGATACGAAACCAGAAATGAAGCGCTATGAAGTAGGTAAGTCCGTTACGATGCGACTTGATCCTCAGCTTCGTCCACCAGCGATATTACCAGAAAATATAAAAACAAGCAGAAATGCTCAACACATTCGTGCATATTTTGGCCTCATAGCACTGATTTTCTTTTGTATTGCGTATCTCCTGTTTTCGTATTGGCTACAAAGTAATGGTTACGGTTGGCGTTTTCTACATTTTTGGCACCCGTGGGTGACCATCCCTTTCTGGGGGCTGTTTTTAGGCTGGATAGTGTGGGAAGTTTTGATCGATAAATTATTAGCACGTTATACAGGTAGTTCAAATAGCGAACAAGAACTGGTTTTTAAAGGAAAGCTCGCACAGGCACATTTGATTAATTCGGAACAGACCGGCACATACATCAACGAGCAGCCACAGATACGATTTGAAATTGAATTCGCTGATGATCGTGGGCAACAACATCGTGCAACTCTGGAGCAGGTTGTAAGCTTGCTAGATTTACACAAGGTAAGTCAAAAGGATCACGTTGTTCTCTATCTGCCGAATGACCCGAAAAAAGTGATGATGGCAGAGGGATTTATTGTTATTTAATCTTAAACTTTATACAATGAAATCAACTATTTTAACTCGTATTATTAATCTTGGAGGAAATATAGACAAGCTCACCGGAGAATCTTTGAAATTTGATTTAGAGTCACTTGTCTTGAAAACACCACTTTATTTGAAACCCGTCGACACCCCATGGAGTAAGGCAGAGGATACTGAACCAATTGAAGGACTTGCTGAATTTGCAGCACAACACGAGAACTTGTTAACACAAGACAGAAACCTATTTTATGACAAACTACTGGGCCGTTACTATGGGGAAGGACACGAAAATGAACCCAATGCGCAAAGCTATTTTGTTGCAAATAATTTTACACCTTTTACTTACGGAACAGCTGATTTTGAAGAATGGAATGGTATCATTGATGAAGACTTCGTGCGGGGATTTGTTAAAGGAGACCGGCTTGATTTTATGCTTATTTCATGGTCCTACAGTTATCCAGATACCTACTTTATCTGTTTGAGCGATCCTAATCCCGATAATCCGACTGTCTACGGAACAGATCATGAGGAATATTTTAGCGATATCGAACCCTACGGTACGTTGGAGGAATTTCTATTCTCCTTTTACACGAAAAAAGAACTAATTGAGGCTTTTGAGCATGCTGTGAAATAAGGGCTCTTTTCTTATAAAATTTTATAAGCTAAATCAAAGATTTCACTTATTATAAAATGAGTTGTGGAGAATCGTCTAATCTGAGCAAGGTGCTTTTTTTTGAGACATGCTCTTACCTATTTCGATAGCGAACTTTATACGTTCTAGAATATATAGTATACAATATTATGTATGTACATATTGTCCTGTGCAGATTTTCGATTGTTGTAATTTTTAGTTATCGACGTACCTCATGTTATTAGTTGAACTAGATGGGGTTCATTGTAGGAGATAAATAACAGTATATATTTCCATAATTACGAATAAAAAAATATATTTGCAATGTATGTACATACATTTTGTAGCGTGATTAAATGTCGCTACCTAGTAAACCCATTTTCATGATAATTAATAAATTCTCTCGTTATTTACTGTTTTTACTTTCCTTGCACTCCATAGTGCTGCAAGCTCAGGATTTTACAAACTACGTGGATCCTAATATTGGCTCTGCACATAGCCGATATTTTTTCTATACTCCAGCTGCGGTACCTTTTGGAATGGCAAAATTAGCACCGAGCACTGACGGTAGTTATGGTAATAAATCCGGGTGGGAGGCTGTTGGTTACGATGATCGGCACGGCTCGATTGAAGGTTTTGTTAATTTTCATGAGTTTCAAATTGGTGGTGTTTTATTAGCACCGACGGTTGGCGCATTACAGACCAAACCTGGACGTCTGGAAGATCCAGAGGAGGGATATCGTTCTCTATTTGATAAAGCTGATGAATTTGCTACTGCTGGCTATTATCGGGTGTTGCTTAAGGATTACAAGATTAAAGCCGAACTTACTGCGACCTCACGTGTCGGATTTCATCGGTATACTTTTCCTAAATCGGACGATGCTAATCTTATTTTTGATATTGGCCGTAAAATGGGAGAAAGTGGACCGGTCATCGACGCAGAAGTTACCTATGCCGATGGCTCTATTTTTGGTTATGTCGAGACTGAACCTATCTATGTACAGAAATATCAAAAAGGAGCTTCAGTGAAAATGTTTTTCTATGCCGAACTTGATAAGAAACCTCTCGCAACTGGCACGTTTAATAACGAGCAGATCTATACCGGACAGACAACGATAAAAGGTCCTGGAGCAGGTCTTTTTTTGCGCTTCAAGACCAAAGAACAGGAAGCAGTACAGGTAAAAATAGGTCTTTCCTATACCTCAGTGGAGAATGCAAAAACAAATTTGCTTGTTGAGGCAAAAGACATGTCTTTTGATCAGGCTCACACCCAAGCTAAGGATACCTGGAATGAAGCCCTAGGAAGAATAAAAGTGGAGGGTGGACAAAAAAAGGATTTGGTTAAGTTTTATACAGGCTTGTATCATGCTTTGCTGGGCAGAGGTCTTGCCAGCGATGTTGATGGGTCATATCCCAAAAATGATGGTACAGTAGGGCATATTGCTACAAATAAAAAAGGTAGCCCTATACACCATCATTACAATACGGACGCCATTTGGGGTGCTTTTTGGAATCTTACGCAGTTATGGGCAATTGCCTATCCAGAATATTACAATGATTGGGTACAAAGTCAACTACTTGTTTATAGAGATGCTGGCTGGCTAGGAGATGGTATAGCTAACAGCAGATATGTTTCGGGAGTTGGAACTAACTTTACCGGGCTTGCTATTGCAGCTGCACATAATGTAGGAATACGTAATTATGATCAACAGGAGGCATACCAGGCGGTCCGTAAGAATGAACTGGTTTCCAGTGGAAGAATTCCTGGAGCAGGAAAGTTGGATGTTGGTGTTTTTGTTGAACGTGGATATTCTCCTTTTCTCAAAGAGGAAGCGGGAAAGGCGGAACTGATGACGGAAGGATCTCCCTTTGGTGCATCCCATACTTTGGAATATGCATTTTCGGCGAGCGCAGCGGCGCAGTTTGCCAAAACCTTGGGTAAACAACACGATTATAAGCAATTACTTAACTTATCGCGTGGATGGCGAAAATTATTTGACAAAGAAACTCGTTTTATACGACCTCGCGATTTGCAAGGTAACTTTATCACAGACTTTAACCCTTCTCAATCTTGGCGGGGCTTTCAAGAGGGGAATGCTTGGCAATATACTTTTTATGTACCGCATGAACCTGAGGCATTGGTGCAGTTGATTGGCAAGACAGAATTTAATACTCGTCTCGATAGTATTTTTACGCTTTCTCAACAACAGGTTTTTGGGGGTGGAACACATATTGATGCTTTCGCAGGTCTCGAGGGCTTATACAATCACGGAAACCAGCCGAATCTACATATCGCTTGGTTATTTCATTTTTCGGGGCGACCAGATTTAAGTCAAAAATGGGTGCGCGCTATTGCAAGTGAGTTTTATGGTAATGATGGTATCCATGGTTATGGCTATGGCCAGGATGAAGATCAAGGTCAACTGGGCGCCTGGTACGTTTTGGCAGCGATGGGGTTGTTTGATGTAAAAGGACTGACTGAGGAAAACCCCTCTTTTCAATTAGGGACTCCGTTTTTTGATAAAATCACTATTGAACTACCTAAAGATGTACGACCTCAGCCCTTTGTCATTACTGCCTCAAAGGGCAATCCCGAGAATTTATACATTGAAGAAGTTTTCTTAAATGGAAAGAAGCAGGACAAACAAATACTTCCTTTTAATGAACTAAGAAAGGGAGGGAATTTGTCGATTCAGACGACTTCGTCGGTTTTAAAGGACTAAATAAACTGAGCTGTTTTGGTGACTTTTAATAGTGAATAGGTACGTATTGTTAGACGTAGCTGTCCTGGTATTTGTGTTTAACGGCATAATCTTTAGGGCTAACACCGTACTGTTGTTGAAAATTACGAGAAAAATGTGAAGCGGTGCTAAAGCCTAAAATATCAGCTATTTCATAAATCATGTATTCGCCATCTAACAGCAGACGAGTAGCCTTTCTTAATCGAGTGAGTTTTATTAGTTCGTTTGGTGATAAACCTGATAATGTTTTTGTTTTACGATAAAGTGTTGGTCTACTCATGTGCAACCGGTCAGCTAGCATATCGACTGATAATGTTGAGTCTGCCATATTCTCCAAAATAAGTTTATTAATTTTATTTAAAAAAGCTTGATCGGCTTTGTTGTGTCCACCAATATCTAAGACGCTGTCAGGAATACGTTGAAAATGATCCTGTATATATTTCCTGTTACGTAGCAGATTGGCGATTTGAGTGACAAGGAAGTTAGGAGAAAAAGGTTTTTCGATGTAGGCGTCAGCACCATATTCCAATCCTTCAATTTTGGATTGTAAGCTTGTTTTTGCCGTAAGCATAATAAAGGGGATATGATTGTATTTTTCGTCTTCCTTCATCTTTATGCAAAATTCAAAACCCGATAATCCGGGCATCATGATATCGCTAACCACCAAATCGACATGATATAGATAAACATATTCAAGGGCATCTTGGCCATTAGTAACTTTTACCACCTCATATTCGTCTTCTAGATTATCGGCTATAAAATCTAGGATATCGAAATGATCATCAGCTAATAAAATAATAGGTTTTTCCGCTTCAGCGTTTATTGTGGGCATAATGTTTATAACGGTATTTCAATAACAAATATATTCAAATTTTTTGAATCCTTTTTATACTCTAAAGTTCCTTGGTGCAGCGATATAAATGACGAGGCTAAAGCCAATCCTAACCCGGATCCATTAATACGGTAATGTTTGCTAGCGCGTTGAAATGGTTCGAAGATTTGTGTCATATCTTCATCCGAGAGCAAGATGCCATCGTTCATGATCTCAATACAGAAAAACTGTTGATCAGGTACTTTAAATAGATTTACATGAATTTCTCGATCGGCATATTTAATGGCATTGGAGAGCAAATTGGACAGTATTTTATACATCGCTTCGATGTCAACATTCGCCTGCAACTTACGATCCAGAGATTTTGTCAACTTGATTTGTTTAGTCTCTATTAAGGGATCAAAATCCTGTAAACATATTAATATAAGTGAGCTTATGGAATGATTCTTAAGATTCAATGAAAAGTGGCTGCTCTCCACCTTTCGAAAATCCAATAAATTATCCGTTAACAATAGTAGTCTGTCTGTATTTTGATTTATGGTTCTTAACCACTTATTTGTTTTTTCCGGTGCACTCCCTTCTATTATTTTTTCTAGCGGTCCCTTAATGAGTGTGAGTGGTGTCTTGATCTCGTGGGTAATGTGCATAAAGAAGTCCATTTTGGCTTTATACAGTTCCTTTTCTTTGTGATCTTTTATTGTTTCCAGTCTACGTCGGTTAGTTTCTTTTATTCGTCGGTCGTACCGTCTGATTATCCAGCTTACGAAACCAATGGTTAACAGACCATATAAAATATATGCCGGAGCACTTGCCCAAAAGGGTGGTAGTATCTCGATTTCTAAAGATTTTATTTTTGAGATGGGAATTCTATTTGCATCGGCTGCCCGTACTTCAAATGTATATTTTCCCGGTGGGATTTTGGTGAAATTCGCTTTTGTTTCTTTTTGAGAAAAGGTCCAAGTGGTATCGAGCCCCACTAGTCGATAGAGGTAAGAGGTAGCATTTGCAGAGGCGAAGTTTAATGCAACAAAATCAAGACTAATCGTTGATTCATCATGGGGAAGTTTCACATATTTTGTATAGAGGATTGATTGTGATAGTTTGTCTTTTGCGCTATGCGGATTCAATTCCTGTTGGTTTGCCTGGATATTAGTGATATATATAGGCGTGTCAAAATCCGTTTTATATAGATCGGTCACCGAGGACGGATTAAAACGAATTAATCCTTTTGAGGCGCCAAAATAGAGCAATCCGTTGGAATCTTTGAAAGCAGAGTTATAATTAAATTGAAGATCCAGTAGACCGTGTTCTAAAGTATACGTCTCGATCCGGTAAGTTTGGATGTCCATTTTTACCAATCCTTTTGTGGTCGATAACCATAGATGTCCCAAATCATCCTCTTGCATTGCCAGAATGAGATTGCTAGGTAATCCTTCTTTGGTCGTAAAGCGCTTAAATGATTGGTTCCCATCATATAAACATAATCCGCTCTCGGTCGCTACCCAAATTAGACCATTGGAATCCTGAAATACCCGATTGACCCGATTACTACTAATGGTCGTGGAATTTTTAGAGTCGTGTGTAAAACGTGTCGGTTTTGTTTGTCCATTTTCTAATTTATACAATCCATCACGCCAAGTGGTGAACCACAAAGTATGGTCATTATCCTCAAAGATAGATGTAAAAAATACATGGCCAGGGACGTGCTTAAAAGGTATAAATTTATCTTTACCGGGTATGAATTCGAATATGCCAGGTGCTGTCGACAACAGAATTTTTCCGTTTGATGTCCTGAAAATATGATATACAAAGTTATTTTTTAACGCATGGCTTGTGTTGTTGGAGTCAAAATGCTTTATCACTTTCTTTTGGGGGATATCAATTATATCGAGTCCCTGAAAAAAGGTGCCAATGAGTAAACTGTCACCTGCAATTAACAGACCGTGTATGTTTGTATGTGCCAGCGGCGAGGCGGATCCAAAATTAATAAAGTCATCAGTCTTCTGATCCCAGAACGATAGTCCTTGGTCTTCGGTGCCAATCCATAGATTTTCTTGTTTATCTTCAACGATTTCCCTAACCGCGTGACCGACGATTGAATTTGGAGAGTTCCGTGGAAAAATCTTTTCAAATACATTGTGCTCGGGGTGAAAGTAGTTTACTCCACCGAAAAAAGTTCCCACCCATATTCCTTCTTGGTTGTCCTTTAAAACAGTATAAATTGCATTATCTGAAAGACTCCAAGGGTTATCTTTTTCGTGGAGAATAAATTGTGTGTTATTTGTGTTAAGGTTGTGTAAGACAAGCCCACTCTCGGTAGCGATCCAAAGGTGATTTTTGTTTATTTGCTTAATATCTCTTATATATAGCGGCTTGCTACCGGTATTTTTAATGATATGTCTCGCTTGTTTTGTTTTTCGGTTCCAGTGAAAAAGTCCTTGTTGAGATGTCCCAATCCAAATGTTATTATTCTCATCAGCAAACAATTTTTCTACCCTTCCCAGAAAGGACTTATCATTTGAGAATACATGCCGCTTTCCACTTTTGATGTTACAAATACTTTCTTTAAGGCCGATCCAGATTTCGTTATTTTTATCGATACAAAATGCATGGGTAACCTCATTCCATCGCTTGGCATAGGTATTATCAACTTGCTGGGTCTTGGGGTCATATTTGTAGAGCCGGCTATTGCAGATAAACCAAATGTTACCGTTTCGATCCTCTTCAATTTGTAGTGTTTCCTGTTTTTTGATTTTATCAAAAGGAGTGAATTCTTCTCTTTGTGGATTATAAATATATATTCCTTGGTCTGTGCCAACCCAAATTTCATTTGTGTTGCGAACCATCAAACTATGGACAAGGTTGCTACCTAGACTTTTTTCGTTTTCCGATTCATGAAGAAAGGTTTTAAAGCGGGTACCGTCAAATCTATTTAGCCCATCGCGCGTGCCGAACCAAATAAAACCATCCCTATCTTGTACACTGCATAAAATGGCATTATTTGACAGTCCATTGTTCACTTGAAAATGATTGAAGTAATATGGATATGCCGACAAAGTAACCGTGAAAAGACAAAATAAAAATAGGTTCAATAGCTTTGTAAACATGTAATTAGGCGTTATTTGTTAAAATTACTATATTTTTTTTAATGTAAGTTCTCTTGAGCCGAAAGACCGCTCTTACCTTTCGTTTGAAGGTAAAACCCGCGAAGAGAATGCAGTCCTTGGAGACATCAATGCCAAATGATACAATTATGAAACAAATTGATACGATTATACATCTTAATTGTATGCGGGTTGTGTAAAATTGTATTGTTGATTGGTTATGGAGATATCTGGCAATTTCTAGATTCGCTATTTGTAAAAGTGGAGGAAAGATTAATGAACATGAGGAAGCGTAAAAGTGTTATTAAATGCGATGAATTTTCACGCTCTTGCGTATTGATGAAAGTTATTTTTAGAATTATATGAAAGATAATTTATTGAACATAAAAAAGCTACTTTTCTTTGTTTTACTCTTCTCCCTATACGGTAGTGGAGCAACGGCCTATGACCTTGAAGGCATAAAATTTAACCACACTGCTGGAAGAGGAATAAAGAGTGACATGACCGCCGATACAATAAAGGTTATTGACGATAAATTACCCCTTGCTGATCCTTTTGTCATGTATCACCAAGGGAAATACTATGCTTATGGCACTAGGGTTAATGGGTTCGAAGTATATGTGTCGAATGATCTTAAATATTGGCGGGTTCATAAACAGCTGGCTTTATCACCAAATGACACCTGGGGGGATCGTTGGTTTTGGGCGCCGGAAGTTTATTATGTTGAGTCAAAAGATAAATTCTATATGTTTTACTCCGTCGATGAACATATCTGTGTAGCAACCTCCGCTACTCCTTATGGACCATTTATACAGCAAGAGAAGAAACCTATTATAAAAGAAAAAGCAATCGATACTCATTTATTTATTGACGATGATGGTACACCATATTTATACTTCGTACGATTTACGGACGGCAATGTTATATGGGTAGCACAGATGAATGAAGATTTACAATCCATAAAACCGCAAACCCTTACAAAATGTATTAGTGCAGAACAGAGTTGGGAAAAAATCCAAGGAAAGGTTGCCGAAGGACCATCAGTCTTCAAGCGAGGCGAGAGGTATTATATGATGTATTCGGCAAATCATTTCGAAAGTAAAGATTATGGTGTAGGGTATGCAACAGCAATATCTCCTAATGGTCCTTGGGTCAAGTATAATGGAAACCCGATATTACGACGAGATAAACCTGCCGCTTCCGAAATGGTAGGAACAGGACATGGGGCGCCTTTTATCGATGCTGATGGTAAGTACAAATATATCTATCATGTGCATGCCAGTGAGGACAGGGTTGGACCTCGTAAATCGAATATAAACGATATGGAGATTACAAAGGAAGGGCTAATTCGTATTTCCGGGCAAACCATTCGGCCTGTGGTTATTGAATAGTAACCTTCTCTTTACAAGAATCGTGTATTAAATATATTATCACTCCTACCTCTGGTGGTAATTTATCGAACCAAAGAAGCTTCCTTTGGTTCGATAAATTAGGTTTGTTCTACATGAGCAAATTTGACCTGCCATGGCATGGAGCGTAACCTAGAGAGGCAATGAGCAGGGGGGTTAATCGGCTACAAGTTCTGTGGCGCACCACAGATAAGGAGCCTGTCCATGTAGATCTCCGGCATTTCGGGGACGATCAAAATAATATTGTTTATCGTTTTTCTTCCCCGTTCCAATACAAACCTCGGTTACATTATTGCGTTGATCGATGTACGGGATCATCGCAAGCCATGCCTTTCGTGCAGCGGGAGCATATTCGGCAGTGTTTAACCATCCTTCTTTAATTCCCACAATGAAGGCATAAGTAAACATTGCGGTGCCAGAAGTTTCTGCCCAACAGGAAGGTTCGTCAATTAATTGATTCCACATACCATTTGGTTGTTGATAGGTTTTCAGGCTAGCCATCATTTTTAGATAGCCTTCCATGATTCGTGGACGATCTTCGTGCCCTTCAGGTAACATTCGAAGTAATTCAGGCATTCCTACAGCCATCCATCCATCACCTCTCGCCCAGTAAAAAGGTACGTCAGGAGCGTGATAAAATAATCCATTTGGACGCTGTAATTCCTCTAGATACATAACCATTTCCTTTGCAGCACGGTCAAGGTATTTCTTATCGCCAGTGGCTTTATACGCTTCACCTTGAACTACGGTAATCATATACATGTCATCGATCCATAAGCGAGTCTGCCACGAGTAACCCTTTTCAGCCCATTTTTTTTCCTCAGCTTTGGCATTCGCCGGTATCTCCCACTGCGAATCAGCATAGGCGAGTCCTATTTTCTTATAGCGTTCGTCCTTGGTAACCTGATAAAGCTTTAATGCTAGGCTTCCGAACATGTTGTAGTCCACATGGTTCATCGGTGGAAGAAGTGCTTTTTCATATGAAAAAAAAGGTTCAAATTTATCCTGTAATTGTTTAATAAGCTGCTGATCGTTGGTCTTTATTGCGTAGTCTAATGCTCCATTCCAAGAACAAACACTAGCGTAATGCATCCACCGTCCCGCATACAGTTCATGTCTACTGTCTACAAAATGATCGGCTAATCGCTTCCCTATCTCGCTTGGTGTAGATCCCGAAGGGAAGTTACGGAGGTTGTTTTCTTGTCCAAATAGGAGTTGAATTGAACACAGTATGGAAAGTAATATTATAGTTCTATTTGACATAATAATGTTTTTTAGATTTAAAATTAAAATTTAGTTTCTCATTTCATATTTTATAAGCAAGGCGTTATCGCGTAAGATTGTCCGCCCTAATAAGGAAAGTGAACGGACAATCTTACGATTAG
>JAALOO010000594.1_pt3 | contig 15474 bp, 12 predicted proteins | sample 7257641 | NCBI WGS metagenome assembly JAALOO01 (sample SAMN14085613, study PRJNA598686) | mite metagenome | biome: ENVO:01001000; feature: ENVO:01001002; material: ENVO:01001226; isolation source: single female mite from University of Michigan culture on fish food culture... ...
TCATGACTCATCGTGCTCACGTGAACCTGCTCTGTGTCGAAATAGTGTCCATAGAACCGTGCTTTCAAAAACAATGAAGCAAGTTCTTTTCTAAAAACATTTTACTCAAATCGAACCGTAAGGTCAAAAGTTCTAAGACCACGTTATCATGGCTCACCAATGAATCATGATCAAATAGGCACACGTTCATTCACCTACTGCTGACTACACAGTCACCATTTCACCTTGTCACTTCTTTCTGCTTACTTCTTTCTACTTCGCCCATTTCTTGTTTCATCATCACACCCATCTAATGGAACCTTTTGTGGAACACCATTATAACTATCAGCAGTCTCTTCCTGAGATTCGTGAAAGCAATCTGGATGACGATGGAAAACAACATCTTCAACTTTCTTCTCTTTCTAACTACTGGAGCCTTACGGCTTCGAAAAAGATCGTCTGCCCTTTTGTGTGGGCGATTGAGAACTTTTCTTTCTTCCTTGGCAAAGACGATACCGCTGTCCACCGTTCCACTACATTTGTCGATCCACTGACTTCCCTGCGCGAGTGGTACCTGACGATGGAGTGTCGCAAGAAGGCGGACAAAGAACGACAAACACTGTTTACCATTCGCATGACCAGCGATGAGTTGACCAACTTGAAAGCCAAGATTCACTTTTCTTTTCTCGACAATCACGGAAAGCTTCTGATTGACAAGGGTAAGCGAGTAATGAGTCGTCAGCAACTCACCTTAATGATGATTCATTAATCCACTTCAAGAAAGCGAAGACATTTGCAATTTTACCGGTAACGATCAAGGCTGGTCCTGGAACATTCCCTACAAGTATCTGACCGAATTGGTTTATGGCGAACTAAAGTCATCGACCAACGCCAGTGATCGCTTCATCGTTCGCTGTCAGGTGACACTTTTGAGCGGGACAAAGGCAATAACCAGTTGCAAGCGAAAGGATCGTTTCGAGATTCCACCATGTCGCCAGGTGGAGAATCTGGGCGCCTTCTACGGTGTGTCGAAGTACGCCGATCTGCAGATTGTCGTTGGTGGCGTCACGCTGACTGCTCACAAGATTGTCGTTGCTAGTCAGTCTCCGGTAAGCTTTTACTGCATTTGTAAATAGTGTTTTGTAAAAACAAAAACCTTTTCTACAGGTTTTTGCCGCTATGCTAGAACACGAAACCAAGGAGGCCATCGAGAACCGCATCATCATTGAAGACATTAGCACCGAGGTTTTCCAGCAGATGCTAGCCTTCATGTACACCGGAAAGGTGGAGGCCATCGAGCAGAACCCATTTGATTTGCTGGTCGCTGCCAACAAGGTTTGCAGTGTTTCTATTTCCATTCTTTTCCTAGAAGTTTCTCAATCTGATCATCACCTAAACTCTTTTCACTGCCAGTACGGTCTCGATCGACTGAAGGCTCTCTGCGAGAAGGCCCTCAGTGCGCAGCTGACGGTGCACAACACCGCCGCGATTCTCATGCTTGCTGACATGCACAATGCCAACCAGTTGAAGGAGTTTATTATTGACTTTATTAACGAGTGAGTAACTCAAAGTCCCAAAGTGAATGACTAATGAAATGATTCCACCTCTAGATCTACCAAAGAAGTGCTGAGCACTTCTGGTTGGAAGAGTCTCGCCCAGTCGAATGGACTGCTCGTTTCTGAGGTTTTCGGACTTCTCATGGCGAAATCTCACTCGGCTCGCAGTTATTGCAGTCTGATGCCGTCAAAGCGCAAGATAAAGACTACCCATGGTGATTATCATTGCACCAAGTAACAGCTGCAAGTGCCATAATTTTCCAATGTTCATTTATAGCTTTAACTCTTCCTACCACTTCATTAATTTAACCGTTTCAACAATGATTTTACAGTCGTCTTCAGTTTAATTAATGCCATTCGGCACTGGTACTACAATTTACTAAATTCCACTTTACTGTTTAGAACATCCTCAAACACTCACTAGCAGTATTAAACGTAACACTAAACTGACATTCACATTTGTTGAGTAGAGCAATGCTGTTCGGAATGCTGTTCCCGCTTCTTTCTGTGCTGCTTGTCTGTTGTTCTCTCTTCCTGCCGCCTGTTCGCTCTCAGTCGGAGGACATTTACCCGCTGGTGCTGGAGGAGCTGTACTCGAAGCCTGCCGAAGCGCGGTACCATTTTTGCCAGCAGACTCGCTTCACCGCCGTCTACAGCACTGGGGTGTACTACAAGGCGATCCTGCGGGAGGACGACACGTCACTGCTGAAGCTGGGCAAGGCAATCTCCAGGACGAGGGCATTCATCTTCAAGTTCAACCCCTACTCGGGCGCCTTCATTGACCACCAAGTGACACTGGAGGGAAGTACTAACAAAATGTTCCACGACTGTTAGTAAGCAACGACAAGGAAGAGTACAAACCGATACTGACGATACCTTTTCGCCCTCTCAACGACACAGTTGTCGCCTTTGCCGGAGTACACCTTGACCTCTTCAATCGGACGATGGATTTGTTTGTGGAGATGCTTCGCAAAGTGCAACTGCACACTCGCGATAATGTCTTTCAGCAGAACCAGGTGGCCTTCGCAGCCAGTCGCATTCTCGCCAGTAAACACATTGCCCTTGATGACCACTATGCAGAGAAAGACCTCTGGAACCTGTGCTCCATTGGCGCTTTCAATGAGAGCGGCTGCTGCTTAACTATCAGTTCAGGAAAATGTGCCCCGAACAAACTATTCCCCAAAGATCTGATTCGCCTGGCATCACCCGAAGACTACTACGCACTGCTCTTTATCAAACAGAAGAACATACTTGTGCTCATTAGGAGTGTGCCTGAACAGAGGGACGGTTATGATCGGCAGTACTGGACAGTCCGCTACCACCACGTCAGTCTCACTGACAGTGATGCGGACGTGGCTAACTCCTGGAAGGTCGGTCGCTCACCGGCAGAGCTGCTCGATTACCGAGTCATTGGCGCCATTGAGCAGTACAAGCGGTACTACCTGGTGACGGTCAACTACGAGGAGGCGCTTCAGCTGCGCAAGATAACCGACTACAGCGACTTTCCACTGAAGCTAGCCGAAGCGCCCATCGACTTTCACCACTTCTTCCACTGCAGGGCGGTGGACTTTGCCCAGTACTACCAGACGATGGTCAACGCCGTGGTGGTCGTCTTTTGCTGCGGTTCGTACTGGGTCTGCAGAAAGGCTGCCGACTACCAGCGACAGCTGAAGCCAATGGCGAAAGGTGCTGTTGGTGGTAGTGGCAAAAAGACCATGATGATGACCGCTGCTGGTCGGCGGCGGCGGCTGCGTCCGACGGCAGACTCTGAGAAGCAAAAGATTGCCAGTCAGTACCTGTGGCGGGCAGGAGCGACCGACAAGTACTACGTCGACGAGGGGCGGCTGCAGCGAGACGAGAGACGAGTCTGTGCGAGCATCGCCCACATGGCCAAGCTGATGCTCCACACGGCCGACATGGACCAGCTGAAGGAGAAGATTGCGAAGAGAAAGGCGGGGGCAAAGGAGAGAAGAATGGGCTGACTCTCAAGTTTGTGATTCCTTTTATTATTTAAAGTATGGTAATGGTTGAGCGAAGATTAAAAACCAGTGAGATCCTTGATCAGTTGATTGAGGTGCTTGTCGAGCATGATATCATGATATATTTTTCAGGCCTTGGCTTTGCGAGCCTTGGGAGTGCGCTTCTTAGGCCCGTCCTTTGCTGGTTTAGCTGGCACAGTTGCTGAAGGAGAATCGCCAGTTTCCATTGCCTTCTCTTCCACTTCCTCTTGAGCAATGGTCTCGGCCTTGGCTTCCTTGCCTTTTCGAGCTTGCTTCTTGGGCACTTCTTTTGGAGCTAGAGCTGGAGCTAGAGCTGAAGCTGGAGCTGGAACTGTCTTTTCTGCTGGAACCTCGTTAACCTTTGGTTTACGAGTGCGCTTGACCGGCTCTTTGGTCACAGGTTCCTTGGAGACATTGTCCAAATGTTCGTCTCCTTTCTTTGCACCTCGTTTTGGCTTAGTGGCCTTTGCCTTAGCAGCATCATTACTTACAGCGGCAGTTTCTGGCTTTGATTTAGCATGGGATGCCTTTTTCTCTTGAATTTTTGAAGAGTCGACTTTGGGCTCAGTAGCTTTGGCTTTTCGAACACGTCCATTTGGCTGTTTGACATCTGATTTAGGCAACTCTGGAGCGGCGTCATCTGCATCTGCGTTCTTTTCTTGCTCTACTGGCTCGGCAAGTTTGATAACAGATTTAGCTGTAACCTCACCTTTGCCTTTTCGAGCCCGTTTCTTCGCCTCATCTTTTCCGTTGGCAGTAGGCTCCACTAGAACAGCAGCTGGTTCGGTCACAACTTTATCAGTAGCTGCTTGTTCATCAGCTTTTTGTCCTCGGGTCTTTGGCAATGGTTTAGTTTCGAGTTTGGTTACCGGCTGCTTGGCGGCACGTGATTTGGATTTGGTTGCCTTGGGAGCAGAGGCAGCGCCTTCAGCCTCGTTGTCGATGGCCGATGCATTTTCGGCCACGCGCTTTTTTCCGGCCATTCTAAGAAAATTCTGTAAAATGAAAAGGACAGTATGTAAGTGTTGATTGGATGACGCAGGAAGCAGAGTTTTACCGATGGACTAAAAGGGAGGAAGGATAAAACGGCAGAATATAACGTCAAAAGATGGTGAACAGCAATGAGAGACAAACGCGAAGAAAGCGCACAGGCAAAATGAAAAGTGGTGTGAGCGCACCGCTTTCGAGAGCCCACTTTTAGACATGAGCTGTGGAAACAGCCCTCAAAAACAAAGCGAGTGAGTTTAAATTGCAATTTGAATTTTTCGCTCCCTCTAAAACAGAATCATTCCCTTGCGTTTAAAGTTTATTGAAAAAGACAACTTTTGTCCTTACAACCATCATTTACCGAAAACAATGCTTTATGATAAAAGTTATTAAAAACAGGAGATATAGAGCGACAAGCTTTTGGGACTTTGCCCACTTTCTCTCTTCCTCTTTATACTCACTCTTTCCCTCTTCCTTCCAGGCACCCTGACTCATTATCATTAAGCTGCTCTGCTCACTTTTTCCCTACGATGGCCTCCGATAGTTGCCTAGTAACTCTCATCGTTGATGCTCTCGTCGGTGACTTACCTCAAGTGTCTACCTCAAACTCCTTCTGAGCTGTCTGGAAGGCACAAACTCTTTGTTACGTCACCACAAATGGTCGTTTTCAAATTGTCAGACATTTTAGTCCTCTTCTGGAATAGTATATTCTTCAGCATTCTATTTTTACCTTTTAGAAAAATGCTGTTCAAGAGAAAAAAGAGGCAAGCAAAAAGCAGCAGTATATCTACTCAGGTGTTTCCTACTTTGCCCTACCTGCTCACCACTACTATTTGTATTAGTAATGGCATTAGTGCCACTGAAGTGAACTCGTGCACGACGATGCACTCTATGCTCGATTATGCCTCGTGCTGCATACTGCTTTCAATGGCAAGCACTCATTTCAGGTGTCTGTGCCCTCCTCCTTACCTGTATTTTATTCAGTAGCCTTCATGGTACTTTAGTACTGGCCATCTTTCTTTTTCTCCTCGTCAAATCGGTCAGATCAGCTGCTGCAGTTGTCGTGTCAGCTAACCCTCTCTCTCTCTCCTTCTTTTGTCAGGGACTGCAACCAAGTGACTCAACACAATATCACCTTTATTTTATCTCGAAACTACTGCTGATTTTCCACCTTTCTCTTTCTTTTCCCTTGTGGCCATGGTAATCGGTGCAGCTGCTCGGTGCTTTTTCCTTTCCTCAGCGCAGCGGCGATGCGCTCCTTGTCTCGCAGTTGTTTTCTCCAATCTCCCCCGGTATCCACTAATTGCTCTCTTCTCCTTCTCAGACTGTCACTTCACCGTCTACAAACTACCACCACCACCAGCAGCAGCAGCAGCAACACAAACTGCGACAGTCAGTCAGTCATCGTCTGCAGGCAAAGGGATGCAGATCATCAGACGCCGCCACCCAAAGTGACACAGCACTGAGCACAGAACACAGTCCTTCTCCACCTGTTTCCTCAATCTGACCATCCTCACAACGGTACTCACCACTGCCAATCTTCTCTCTGACAACTGTTTGTCAAAGGGAAGAAGGAGAGCGTGAGCGAGCAAAAGAAGTGTCATAAAACGGACATGTCCAAGTCAACAGACTACGAGGACGACGCAATCAGCTGCGGCACCATGGTGGAACAGCAGCAACAGCCACAGCAGCAGCAGACAGAAGAGATCAAGTGGACCGATAAGGTGACGGCGGCCACCGAGGAGACCACTCACTTGCCCGCCCGGCGCTCCTCCACTGTTTCCTCAGTTTCAGTCGCAGCCGCTAATGAGCCACTCATTACCGGTGAAGGCAAGTGCTGTCGGAGATCTTCGTCAGTCGATCAGCAAAATGGTGTTCTCCTCCAAAACGGTGCTCAGGACAATTTAAAAGTGACCTACAGCAGCAGCAGCAGCAACAGTTGCACGACTGAAAGTGATAGTGACCACTGCACATCTGCGGAAGATGACCAGCAAATTTTAATGAGTAATAATACCGAGCAACTACAGCCAGAAAAGAACGTACGCCAAAAAAGCCTTCGGCGGAAGAAAAGCTTTCACCGAGTTCGACTGCTTTTTGAGCCCCCATCAGCACCAGTTGCACTTCGACAGCATTCTCTGCCTGCCTTTCACCGTCCCCAGCTAGGTCGACCACTTTCAGTAAATCTACCGCTAACTTCGAGGACGTCTGAAGACGCCTCCCCAGCATTTGCCGACATGAGTCCAGCACAGTCTTCAAACTACCTCAGTGGTCGTCGGCGTTCCAACGCTGACTTAGATTGCGCCAGCACAGACCACAACAACAACAGCGGTAGCAGCAGCAGCCTCAAGCGTGCTCGATCGCCCATTTCGCTGCGCCTCTCCACCTCTTCTACCTCCATCATAAACGACCTCATCATCATTCCCAAAAAGACGGTCTACGAGAATGTTTGCTTTTTTGAGTCCAAATCAGTACAGCAGTCTACTGGACGGCCACCAGCGCAGTCGTACAGTCGATCTGCCAGAGAAGAGACAGTACCACAACATGAAAAGGTGCAACTATCAACAGCGAAATTACCTGTCAAACAGCAGCAAAGAATGCGATCATCAGCAAGTGCTGATGACATTCTTCAGCAGCACCAAGAGCAACAACAGCAGCAAGAGCAGGAGAAGGCAGCGGCAGAGTCGATGACGACGACGATTAAATGCGAAGAGTCTAAACATGAGCACGAGCCCACCATTCGCGATCTCTTTTACCATCGGTACGAAAAAGTAAACGGAGCAAAAACGGAGCAGCAACAGCAGCAGCAGCAGCAATCGAAAAGTGAACCGCATTTGCTTCAGATGCAAACACAGCAGTCGCTGACAGCAGCTGACATGACTTTTCAACGCACTTCTCGCTCGGTGGCCTGCCAGACAGAAAAGGAAGAGAATGTAGTGTTGGTGGTGGAAGAAGAGGAGGTGAAGAAGCAGGCGATCTCGCCGCCTAGACAAGACCAGGAATCGCCTCCGGTACAAGTGTACATTCATATTGACAGCGACAGCGTCGGTAGTGCACCTTCCCCATCAGTGTTTCCGACCAGCCTCTCAAGGACAACAAAAAGACGACAAAAGTCCACTTCTCGCAACAATCGACATCGTTTACGGCCCTCCCGTAGTCACTGTTCTGTGAACGTTCAAATCAGCACTTCATCCTCACTAGTCACCACAGCATCGACCACATCTAGTCAACTACCTCCCCTTGCATCTTTTCCCACCGAGTACCACCTTCGTCTATCTCCGCTTGCACTCGGCAACTTTTTATCAAAACTGGATCGCCTTGGTCAGCAGCACTCTTCTCAGCAACAGCAACAACCGGCAGAAGACAGAGGGTGTGCGATGAAAGGAGAAGCTAAAGAGGCAGTCACTTCAAATGCCGACGACGAAGAGGACAACTCAATGCGGACAGAGTCACCAGTGCCGGTGAACCTTTTACAACGAGACTCTATTGCCAATGGTTTCTCCTCCAGTCCTCGGTGGAAAGACCGCAGAAAGGCCGTCTACAGGCGAAACCTGTCTCTGAACGAGTACCTGACTCGGGCGCTGCAACAGGAGGGCACCACAATGCTCAAGTTTCAGAGTGAGTACCCCTGGCGGAGCTTTGTTCAAAGCGGTCGTCACGCAAATCAGCTGAATGACCTGAAAACGGAAGAGGTCCACCTCTACGAGTCTCTGTTTGAAATTATTCTCACCGAGAGGACACACCTTTCGGTAAGTGTTTGCAGTTTTTTACCACTTACAAACTCACTTTATACTTGACACTTTTTGCAACCCTAGCACCTCGGAGAGCTGAGCAACTTTGCGGAGAGTGCCCCCTCGCTAAAGAACGTCATCTCCGCCTACGACCGGCACCTTCTTTTTGGCGGCGCCGCCCAACTGTACGCAACCACCTGTGCTCTCTTTGATGAACTCGAATCGGCTTTCAACGTGGACATTTTCATGAGCAGCAGCTGCACCATACTGACCAACTACCTGTCCACTGGTCGTATGGAGGGGTACATCGACTTTATCAAGGGCACTGATGAGCGAAACCGACTGCTCGCAGAGAAGGGGACCAAGCTTTTGACGCCGCCCGAGTCAACTCGCCTCAACTCACTGCTGATTATGCCCATGCAGCGCGTCACCCGTTACCCGCTGCTGCTGAAGAACGTCCTCGATCAGGTGGACAAGCTGACGGTGAAACTGCCTATGGCAAAGCTGCCAAACCGGAGCATCATTGAAAAGTGCTACACTGCAGCGACGCTCTTTGCAGTCCGATGCAACCAGGCTCTGGTGGACGAGCGAAATCTTTATGACTTGGTGTGCTTCAAGAAGCAAATTGCAGGTGGCATGAGAATACCTGATCTGGTTTGCACAACCAGACAGATTGTCTTGCAAAGTGCCGTCAAGGTGCAGCGGAGAATCGGCATAAAGGTGGTGGCCAGCCCAAACAGTGGCCGACCGGTAGAGCACTCTGCAGCCAAGGATGTTCGCCTGAAGGCAATGCTGGTGCTGCTCACTGACATGCTCATTCTGGCGGAGATTAAATGGAGAAAGTATGTTTTTTATCTTTGCGTTTCTGTCTGCGACATTAGTTTAACTTTTCCTTCATAGAAACCAGTACAACATTTTAGACTTTTCCAGTCATCACAATGTGGAGTTTATTCGCCACAATGAGACGCACAGCAGTGGCTTTTCTCTCTCTTCTGCTGGACTTTCTGACATGGACTCTTTTGAGACAATGTCACTGAGTGACTACTCCATCGTTCCGCAGACGCCCACGACACCGGGAACGCCGCTCTTTGCTTCCAGTGTGATTCGCTTCTCCAAAGATGACCATTGCACAAACATTTACGTGATTGCCTTTGCCTCAAGGTAAGTTGTGAGATGCCTTCAATATTTGTTCCAACTCTAATAAACCCTTTAACAGCGAAGACGAGGACAAGTTTGCAAATGAGTTCAAACGACTAAAGGCAGAACACGGTGATCGCTTTCAGCAACCCCCACCGCCCACTCTTCGCCGACTTCGCTCGAGCACCAGCCCCGGAGGACGTTCATCATCCCAAAACGGCGCCTCGAACCGCCTGAGCACCATCTCTGCAAACTCTCTTTACTACAGCGACGGTGACTCTCGCTCAACAAACAGCTCTGATATTGACTACTTAGCCACAGCCTGAGCAGCTTTCACAACTCGAGTGGAATTGTTAACAAAAGTGAACTACTCGTTTTTATCTGTGCATTGTGACTTTTAATACACCAACTCTTCAAACAAACACACATTTACTATTCCATAACACAGTCGTCATAATAGGTGCCCAAAGTATAATAACAAGCTTGTTACCAGTTTCATGGCAGTGCTGCAAGCGACTTCAAGTGCGATGATGATCAGCATCATCACCGGTACAGTGCTCTTTTCTCTCGTTTGTCGGCCACCCAAATCGCGCCCCGTCATTGTTTCTTCCTCCTCCTCCTCTGGGCCAAACAGTGCAGCCAAACACCGTGCCGAGATGAGAATGTTGTCAGTTGCATTGTTCTTTTTTTCTAGCATGCACACATCTTTCACTTTCTCACCATCAGTTTCATCGACTAATCGGGCGCATCTGTCTGCACGTCTTCAGCGCATTCACGTTGAATCGTGCAGCGGTAGGAGCGGTAACTGACTGTCTGTCAGCTTAATATCTTTGTCAGTGAAAACAACAGAGTACAAAGTCTATCTCTCTCCCTCACTCTCTGCTTGAACATAAACACAGCCATAGACGGAACACAATGATGATAAGCTGTATTCAGTGAAAGAGAAAGACAGCCAGTCAGCTTCAGACAGGCACAAGTGAATCCATTCGCAAGTGTGCATCATCCTCCAGCAGAGGCAGGCATAACGCAGTACATAGCAGCAATAGCAGCCGTCACAACTCAAGGCTATCAACTTTTGCTGGCCATGACAGTGGCGACGTACATCACCGCTGCCGATGATGCTTCTGCTCGAAGACTGACTGCTCCACTGCAAGCAAGCTGCAATTCACCGACATGAGCTCAGCTCAGTCATCGTCAACAGCATCACCATCACCATCACCATCATCCGAACAACCAAATTTGCCGCCTTAGCGCAGGACATCAATCGGACATAGCTCACCTCAACCAGTGCCTGGCGCCGATGCTCACTGCCCGTGCTAATGCTAGTGTTTGTCCCTCTTTTTCCCTTTCTGATCACCTGCCTGCCTGCCAGTGTGACTGCTGCCGTCTAAACGGGCTTTCATTATAATCCGTGGAGACGATCAATGACTTTTATCAGCCGAGAAAATGCCGTAACCAGGTGATTGCCGCTGAGAGGCCCTCTTTTTTCCCTCTCCTTGTCGTACCTGCCGTGTTTGCCAACAAGCTCAGTGCCACAGCGACAAAAGTTTGCCTGCGTGTGTGTGTGTGTATGTCTGCTTGTCTTGGAGCTGAGCTGTCTGGTGACATCAACAAATCGCCAGATCATTTCGAGTGGTTGTCCCATTTCCGATCCAAAGTCTCCATCTCCCTCCACTACCATGCTCGAATACATTGTCATCAGTGTGATCATTGCCTTTCTGATCAGCACCTGGCTTCGGCAGTACGTCCTTCAAGATGCGGGGGCGGATGTGGTAGACCGGGCAAACACTGACGCCTTCACCGCCAGCGATCACCTCATCTCCAAGCGAGGCTCTTCCAGGCGAAAGGCCTTCTACAAGCGGAACAGTCCGCTAAACGACTACCTCGAGAAGAATCTGTCCAAGACAGGCGACAACGTGTCCTTCCAAAGTGGTTTTCCCTGGCGCACCTACGTCGCCAAGTCCCGTCACGAGAGTAAACTGACGGATCTCGACCAATCGGAACTCAAACTATACGAGTCCATTTTTGAGCTTATTCTCACGGAGAAATCTTACCTGATGGTTAGTAGTTTACAAGTGGAGCTCGCCTTTTTAACAGTTCTTTTTTCCAACTGTAGCAACTGGAACAGCTGACCGGTTTTGAAGAGGCTCATCCTGATCTGGAAAAGATTAGCAAGTACGACCGCAATCTGCTGCTAGGCAACATTCGTCACCTGTACGCTGTCAACAATTCACTGTACAACGACTTTGAAACAGCTTTCGCCGCTGATGTCTACATGAGCGCTGTCTTTGGTGTTCTTTCGCGCTACCTGACGAATGGTTCCCTTGAACCGTACATTGACTACATCAAAGGCCACGAAGAGCGGAACCGACTGATCAACGATGAGGAAAAGTGCAAAAAAGTGCCAGAGCTGAACAGGCTACGGTCACTGATCATCATCCCAATGCAGGTGCTAATGCTGTCACCCTGTTTCCACCGATACTCATTTTGGTGCATGTTTTTTTCAGCGGATCACTCGGTACCCCTTGCTAGTGCAAAACATTCGCGGCGTTCTGGAGCGCATCCTCAGCAAGTGTCCTGATTCGCCTGTCGACAGGACACTGAACCGGTCGGCCATTGAGCGCTGCTTCGAGGACGCTTCTCGTTTTGCCGGCAAGTGCAACAAAGCTCTCGCCGACGAGAGGAAGCTCTTTGATCTGATTACTCTCAAGAAGCAGCTCATTGGAGGAGAGGCCATTGAACTGGTGGCTATAAATAGGGAAATTTTCCAGCGGGTGCCCGTCAAGCTGTATTTTGTGAAGCAGGGCGCCACTAGTCCTGGCGCTGCACCGGTCTCCATGCCATCTTACCACCAGGGCGGAAACAGTCTCTTCCGCGGAACATTCAACTCGATGAGCAAGGTCAAGGCGACGCTCATTCTGCTCACTGATCTGGTCATTGTGGCAGAACACAAGCAGAAAAAGTATGCTTTAATGTCCTACCCTAATGATTACACTTTTTTATAGCTAACCACCTAATTTTGCAGAGATCAGTACATTGTCATTGACTACGAAAAGCTTTCGAATGTGACGTTTGACCGTCGCCGCGACTCGATCATCTCAACTGAAGGCGGTTCTGGTGGCTCGAGCGAGTCCATCAATGAAAAGAACGAGGAAGGAGTCGGCAACGGCAAGGCGCGCTGCCTGATGACCTTCAAGTCAACTGAAAACAGCTACGGTGTCACCTTTCTCTTGATGGAAGAGGAAGAGAAGTTTATCAGAAAGCTGCACCAGTTGAAGGAGGACTTGAGCGGGAGCAGCAGTCGGTCGCCTGGAACAAGGTCGCTCAATGGATTCTAAAGTTGCCAATGCACAAATCTTTATCAAACATGTGATTTTAATTCTCGTCACACACACACCCCACCTTTTGCTTCATTCTCTTTTTTTTGTTTTTTCCTGTACATCTGTTCATTTGTACAAAACTGTACTGTACATCTATCAAACTGATTGCCAAATAAATCGCTGCTCTACACTAGGCCGTATCTGAGCATTTAATGCGGTGCAGAGTAATGAAAGTTCATTAGTGAGAATAGAAAGATTAGATTATGCCATAAAGCTCTCGCCTAGTGACAGCATGCACACTGCAAGGACGCCTGTACTGGGTGCTACGTAAGATGATTCATACAAGTCAAGTGCAACAAAGCTCACCAAACGTGGTGAGCTAAAATATTTGATGCAGCAAACTAATTACACAAAACTGTGCATATGCAAAATACATGTTGAACTGTGTTCTACTTTAGATGATGGATGGAAGTAGGACTGTAGAAGGGGTAGGAAAAAAAGCAGCAACAGCTGTTTGGTTGGCTAAAGCACTCTTGTGCACTTACTGGAAAGTTTTTTAATGATAGTATACAATCGGTCTAAAACAAGCATTATTGTCTTTACTTTTTATTTTTGCTTACATTTTGTTTTGTAAAACAGGTGAGCTAGTGTGATGAGCTTTACCTTGCTAAACAAACTTGAAAGTTTTGATAAAAACCAATTGATTATGGTTGCTTTTTTTCCAGAACTAAGCAAATGGGACTTGCCATTTTAGCGATAACGGTTCTATTTTGACGCGCAAAAGTATTCTGCCTGGGTCGGTAAATTTGAACTTTGACCACCCCATCTGGAACTTGCACAAAAACTGCTTAATAGTTTTGAAAGAAATATTTGATATTGAAATGTGCGTAATTGGTCCAAAACTGGTTCTTAGTCTGTTAAATGTACAGAAATTGCATAGCTATCTAGTGACACCTTTAGTACCACCACACCTTGTCTGAACTGGAAGAGTTGTCGCTGCCCTCAATACAAGAAAACTTGGCAAATAAACAAAAAATATCCTCTATGACTTTGAACTTCTACAGAAGACTGCTGTCCATTGTGGTAAACACGACCATACTTCACATGCACGACTATGCTTCCCTCGACCCATTAGGTTTTTTCCCTCTCCGCAGTCTCAAGTGGAATCACTGATGAGGTAAATTGGCCATCGATAGTGGTCGGGGTGGGCACACACCAGTCAACGAGCGCACAGCTGTAAAGGCCAGTAGATTGGCCACTATACGTTGATAAAACAAAAACAGAGCATAGACTGTTTCTTTGGCTAGAGACAGTGAGATTCAGGATGAAGATGAGAGTGACGCTCAAGTTAATCAATGATTAGTACCAAATGAGAGTGGAAAGTCTACTTGCGGCAGAGCACTCTTAGCCTTGGCGGAACTGGATGGAGCACCTGATCGCAAACTAATGATCAGTATCCACCAAGTGGGTGATTAGATTGACTGAGCTTTTCAGTGTCATCAACTACGCTTAAAAAAGTCAAATTATTTTTATATAAAGGTCCAGTGGTGATCTCCACTGGGCACTTTTTGTGAATCCTCCGCTGCCTCCTTCCAAAAATGAAGTCTGCTGTTCTTGTTCTTGTCGCTTGCCTTGCTGGCATTGGTTAGTTTAATCTTTGAGTTTAAAGTCATTTATATCATAAATAACTTGCTTGTATTCCTTGCAGCTGTTGCCGACAATGGTAACGCCAACCAGTTTGTTGACCAGATTGTCACTGCTCTGAAAACGCAAAAGGTAACAGCTTGATTAGAAAGTTGAATATCAAAAATTAAACTTGTTGTTCTTTGCCTTTTTCAACAGAACTTTGACCCCTTGGTTATCCCGCCCCATCACATGAACATTGACCGCAAAATTGGCGCCATTCACCTGAAGGGCACTGCTGACCTAAAGGAGACCAAGATCACTGGCCTTAGCCATGTGCGCCGAGTGGGTGATGCCGTCCTCAAGAACGAAAACGGAAGTTTCACTGCCAAGCTTCACCTTGGAGACGACAACGTCAAGCTTTTCTCTAATATCAGCCTTCATTTCCTTCACAATATTATCCACCCGAACCTCAAGGTAGTCCAATTTTCACGCTCACCTTAAAAGCGCGTAGAACAATTTTTTTTAACTTTTTGTTTTTTTTCTGTAGGTGGAGATTGACATTGGCAACATCGGTGAGTAACAAAATAAACACAAAGGTGGCTTAAAATTGCAGCTATCTAATCAATCAACTTTTTTAGGTGTTGGCTTTGGCGTAGCCATTGGTGCCGACGGAAAGCCCGCTCTCAAGGACTTTGACATTGAAGAGTTCAAACACGTCAAAATCCACGTGCACGGTCTTGGCCCCCTGGACCACCTTGTCGACCTTATCGGAGAGGCTTACATTTCCCTGGCCAACACTCAGGCTCGACACATGATCACCGGCATTGTCCGACCGATCCTTGATCAGGAGCTGAAGAACTTTAAAATGGGAGGATTCTAGTGTAGCGGATTTAAGAGATTCAACACTACTGTATGATCTGTCAAAAGCATCAGCTTTTTCATTAACAAATGTAACATTTTAATGGTGAACAAGCTAAATAAAAACGATGCATCCCTAATGTATTTTTCTGTAAAAATGAATGAAAAATAATGTTTTTGAAATAGGGTTGCTCTGCATAAATTTTTACAAAAAAAGTTTCAGCAAAAAAAATAATTTTTAAGTTTGGGTTTTAAGAACTGAAGTTTTAAGATTTTAGTTTAA
>JAALOO010001505.1_pt1 | contig 15459 bp, 18 predicted proteins | sample 7257641 | NCBI WGS metagenome assembly JAALOO01 (sample SAMN14085613, study PRJNA598686) | mite metagenome | biome: ENVO:01001000; feature: ENVO:01001002; material: ENVO:01001226; isolation source: single female mite from University of Michigan culture on fish food culture... ...
TGGCCAAACTTTTAAGAAATGTCAGCGGTGCACGGTTAAGTGTGGCGTGAGCGAAACGAGCGCAACTGAGCCCTTGTAGTTTGCTAAACTAATTTTACTTTTAGGTAAGTATTATCAAATAGTTAGATAAGTGTTTGCAAACAACAAAAATAATATTAAAATTGCAAACTGACAAAACAATTGCATATGTTAATACGATTGCAATGAACAATAAAAATGATTTCTGTCATTAAAGTTGCAAAAATTTGGTTTAGTTGCAAAAATATCTGAGCAACACTTTCCTGAAACTATAAACTTATTTGTTTAAAACAGCAATAAACTAAAATGCAAGTATAAAACTCAAAAAAAATTTTTGTTGAACATGAAGTTTACAGTGAGCTAATTTTTAGTTATAACATTTAAAATACAAGTTTGAACTTGTTCACAATGAAGTTTATCTATATATTTTTGTTTGCATTAATTTTTTGTAAACTCAGTTTAGGTGAACTAACAGCTGAGTTTGTAGTAACTCCAGAAGATTTTTCTTTAGGTTCGCAGTTCACAGCTAAATGCAAAGTGAGCGGTTTTGATTCAAGCAAATATTTTTCCTACTCTGCTGTTTTTTATCTCAACCCATCTGACAGCCGAATTCTGAGAAAAAATCCTCGAATTGATTTTGACTTAGCAAAATGGACAGTTATGAAATCAAGTATATTTTTCTCAATTTAGTTTTAATTTTTAATTAAATATTTTTGTTTTTGCAGTGGATCCAAAGTTTGAAAAAACTTCTTCTGTTCCTGAACTTCTTGACCTTACAATTCTTGATGTTGGTCAAACTGCCAATCCGCCTGAATTCAGTGTTAAAATGACTCCAGCTAGCGATCGCTCTAGGGGAAAATATTATTGCAAATTGATTTTGAAAGAAACTAGTGCTTCAGAATCTATTGAGTCACTTCCATCTAATGTCTGGGACACATCTTCTAGTTTTGCAATTTACCCATCTTTTATATTTATGTCAATACTTTTTTGCGTTGCTTTAAAATTTGCTTTATAAGTTTAATTGTGATTATTACAATTGTGCTAAACACCAACAAAAACTCAATAAAATTTTTTTACATTTATTAAAATACACAACAAATACAGTGTTTAATTCTAGTTAAAACACTTTAAATCTATTTTTAAAAAATTTTTTTAATTTGTTTTGTAAATTAAAAAATTGTTTAACGATTTAAAAAAACATTTTTATTAAGTAAAAACCTGAAATTTTGCATTGTAACACAAAACGAGTATGTTTAACACAAAATGAAAATATATTATTATATAAAAAACTTGAATTTTTTGTGTCATTAATAATCATATTTTAAATATTAATTAAAAAATGCTTTAAACACTTACCATTTAAAAATATCTTTTTAATGATTCATCTTTCTGCCTTGTTCCTGTTATAAAAATTCCTAAATGTACCGCCATTTTTGTTTTAAACAAACAAATAAAACATAATTTTCGTTCACCTAAGTAACCTTTGTAAAACATTTTTTTGCAAACATGATGTTATAAACTTTGCAATAGGAACAAAACCTGTAACATTTTTACAATAAAAACTTAAAAAAAAATTAAATTTTTGCATTTAACGTTTTGACACAATTTTACAAATTTTAAATTTCAATCATGATGTTGAAATATTATTTTGTGTTTGTTTTTTTGTTTGGTTTTGTTTTTTCTCAAAGGCCAACAGCAAAATTTGCGGTTTATCCTGAAAAGTTTGCACTCGAACAGCAATTTACAGCAAAATGCAGTGTTGGAGATTTTGTAGCAACAGACTATGCAAAATATTCAACTATTTTTTCAATTAAACCTGTTGAAACAAATATTAAAATTGAAATGGATTTGGCAAAATGGACAATCACTAAAGGAGGTATTTATACATTTAAAATTACACAAGTTATTTTACATAATTTTATTATTTTAGTTCCAACTCCAAAGTTTGAAGTTTTTTCTGTCATAGATACCCTCGGTTTAAAAATTCCCACGACTGGGCAAACTTCAACTTTGCCTACTTTTGAAGTCAAAATGACTGCACAAAACAATCGTTCAAGAGGAATGTACTACTGTAAAATTCAACTTTGGAAAATTGCAACCGATAGTTTACCAACAGTTGAATCCGAGCCATCAAACTATTGGAACACTGAACCGTCAAATCCTGAACCACGATTAGGATTTTTTAGCTCTTGGGGTTTTATTGCAGCCATCAGCATATTTGGTGTGATACTTGTTGCATTAGTTATTTTTGGAATACTTAAGTGGGCAGGATTTTTTGGCAAAAAACATGATATTACTAGAGAAATGTTCCGTGAAAGAGATTTTGACTAGCTTTGCAACAAATTTTTATTGTTATAATTTTTAAATAAGTAATTAAATATTTTTGTTATAAAATTTTGTCTAACTTTTTTAGTTTATAGTATTAATGCAAAATTCAAACATAAAATGTCAATTAAGTTGGTTTTTATGTTAAGTTCAGCTTGATTGTTTGCAATGTCAAAATGTCTTGCTAAAATGAACGCTCATGTCAAAAGAGTAACGGAAACAGCACCGGCTTTGCCTCGTTGCCTATCAACGCGGCAATCGCTTGTGTATCACTTGTTGGCTTTTTCCACGCACAAGTGATGTTTGTGTGTATCATCACCGCACTAGTTCTCTTATCAACATAGTCATCAGCGCTAACACTTTCATGTGTGTATGCATTTTAATTTTTTGTTTTTATACGTTTTTTACAGTGTTTAATTGTTAAATTGTCTTAACTTGTTGCGTTTAACAGTAAACAATAAAACACATCATGTTTTTCTTTCTTTGTTTAGTTTTCACAATTTTTAGCTCAGTAACAACTGAACAACCTCAAGTTACTTTTAGTGTAACTCCAAAACGATTTGTTTTTGATGTTCCTTTTAACGCTCATTGTAAAATTAATAATTTTAATACAACTGGTAAAAACTATGAAGTTTCATTTTGGATGTTGACCAATGTAAGCAACATTAAAAATCCTGTCAAAACTAAAATTGGAACTTATTTAGTGATTAACTCAGGTAATATTAAATTTAACTTAATAGCCATATTTAACAAAAATTTTTAAATTAGAAACTCATTATCGTCAACAAATCAAAGACGAAGGTTTGATGACTGTAACACCCGGTTTTCACCAAAAATATCCACATTTTGAAATAATGATAGTGCCTAGAGCAAACAAAACAAAAACAATTTACGGGTGCTATTTTAAAAATGAAATAAGTTTTAACAGTGAAGAAATTGATTCAAATGTGTGGAATTCTAATGGTGTTAACAGTTTAGCACCTTGGTCGGCTTTAATTATGACTTTTATAATATTTACACTTTTAAAACAACTGTTTAATTAATTGTTTTTTATATTATGTTAAATTTAAAGTTTTATTTTTTTATGTTTTTTATATCAATGTAACATTTATCTTTAATTATATATTACACAAAAATTTTTAACACTTATCTTCTACTTAAAAATAATCTTTAAACAAAATAGCGCATATCAAACTAAACTTTATTAAGTTTGTTGTAATGCAAAATTAAAAATGAATTCAATATCAATACTTTTAGTTTTTTATGGTTTACTTTTTTGTAATTGTTTTAAATTACCACAAATTAATTTTACAACATACCCAAAATACATTAACAGTAAAAAACCATTTACTGCAAAATGTGTCATTACAAATTTTTCACATGATCCTATAGAAAGTAGTTTACTTTTTTATGTAAACTCTACAATAAATGGAAAAAAATTACATAAAGTTTTGGCTATATTTGGGCATGGAGGTAAACTTAAACTTTTTTAAACTATGTTTGAGGTTTAACTAATTTTTTACATTTTGCAGTTACAGGTGAAAAGATCATTTTACCAGGGAAATTGAATCACAACAACTATACTTTGTTTCAAAGTCGACAACACACATTTCCTGTATACTCGCTGTTGATCAACGACAGTAAACTAGTTGGCCGTTTTGGATGCATGCTTGACTGGATTACCGTTTTTAATCAAAACATTACCAATAGACGCATATTTTCTAGCAACTGGGTTACCAACAGAGGAACCTTATCTAAAGTTTGCTCACAAGCAGCCTTTTTATTTGCTTTGTTATCGTTGTTTCTTATTGTACAAACTTGGCTTGCAAAATAAAGTAAAATATGTTTTTTGTTAAACGTTTGTCATTGATAAAGCAGTTGCTTACGAAAGTTGCAGTAACTGTTTGTAACATTGCTAGACAAGTTTTTAAACAATTTTCGTATCTTATTAACAAATTTTAAAAATTATTTTTTGTGTGCAAAATTAATCTATAAAGTAATTATTTACATTTTTTTACATTTTCAAAATGAAACTTTTACTGATTGTTGTCCTGGCAATAAACTCCGTAATTGCTTCTATTCCCGACGTTACTTTTTCTACCGACAAAACTTATTCTTTTGAAAAATATATTAAAAACAATTGCACTTTAGGTGCCTTTAACGTTAAGCCCTTCAGTGCAAATGTGCTTTTCTACATGAACACAACTGTTGATGGAAAAGAACTCGTCGACATTTCCATTGGTTCGTTTGATACTTTTGCTCAAAATGACAACACGACTTTTAAATCCGCTGGCGATGAAGTTAAAAAATTTGGAGATTTTGCTCCGGCTGGACATAACCCCTTTAAAAGCTATTATTTAGAAATGAAAATAACTCAAAAGGGGTTTACTGCTTCATTTGGATGCAAGTTAACATGGAATGAGCTATCAAGCGATGGATACGCTAACATGGTCTCAACTTCCAAGTTGTCTAACGTTTGGGTTGCTAGTAATTCTTTGGCCATGTTGCCGTCTTTGTTTCTTCTTTTAGTTTGCGTTTTCCTGTCACAATTTAAATAATCTTTGTAGAAAACGCAGGAAACAGATGTAATCAAATGCATTTTATGAATTGTGTTTCTGTGTTTAGTTAAACATTTTGTTGCAAGTCCAAGTTGGACGTGGACTTGCAGTTTTCGAATTTTACCCTGCCAGTTTTGCAGGTATAAAACAGGCTTTATTTGAGCCATTTTAGACTACTATTAAAATTACTTTTTAGTCACTTTTCATTGACTTTGACTCTGCTAACCCCGTACTCTGCATTTTTAGTACGAGTCATCGTTGTTTGCAGCACCACCTGAGGTTGCTGCCGCATCTCTTTCATCCCCCAATTCAGCATCGCGGAGATTTCCGTGATGCCCGTCGAGCTCACTCACTGCACCCGCTTCGGAACACAACAATTTAATTTTTTTATAATTTTTAAAATTAAATTTAATTTGTTAAAAAATAAATTTTTAAATGGCTTTTCAAAGTTGTAAAATTACTAAAAATCAATTTTTTGCAATTACAACTTTGATAATTTTTGTTTTTGTGACAATAATTATATGTGTTTGTGTTGTCAAACTTTTATGCACAGAAAAAATTTTTTCAGCAAATATAAATCCAACTGCAAAATTATACTTAAATTCAACTAATTTTACTTTAGACAAGACAATAAAAATTGTTTGTCGCATTAACAATCTTTTTTCCGGATACAAAAATGAGTATTACGTTCATTTTTCTTACATGTCTTCACCTCCTCAAGATACCGAATGGGAGCATCAAAAAGGAAAATTTTCTGAAATTGGTTACTATCGTGTACTTGTGATAAACAGTGATTTGTTTTCTAAAACATGGTCTAGATATAAATTTGAGTATGGGACAGTAAGCAATGCTTCATGTACAAAACCGCAAGATTTTTCAATTATGTTAAAAATGAAAAAAATTATTCCAAAAGAAAAGATTGGATGTGCAGTCAAGTGGACAGAAGAAAATGAAGTTTGGAAAACAATAAGTTAGATTTAAATTTACAATTAAAGTTGTTAAATTTTGTTGCAAAAATGTCAAATGTAATACAAATTAAAAACAGCTAATTATTGCAAACGTTTATTTAGTTTTGTTGCTAGGAAATTGTAGTTTTGTTAAACAAAAAATGTTGAGTTAGTTTGTTTAAGTAGTAGGAAGTAATACTTAACACATTGTAATATTTTTTTAATTTTGTATTAAAAACTTTATTTATCATATCTCGTACATTTCTTTGCTAATTTTCATTATTTAACAATTTAAAAATGATAAATTTGTGTGTGTTTACTTTTTTAAATATGCTGATTGCGTCAATTTTGCCTGCTCAAGTTATCACTTCTTCACTTCCGCTAGGAACAATTTCTTTCTCTGTTTACCCTGAAGTTTTTCAAGTCGGTACAAACTTTTTAGCCAAATGCGAGGTGAATATTGAGCCAAAAATAAACGATTGGCGTTACCGAGTGACATACTCATTGAACAACATAGAGCTAGCCGAATATGAAGTAAATGGCTTGCAAGCAGTTCCGCTTTGGAAACCGCTGAATTTACTTACTGGCGTCAACATTTATCCTGAAAGTCGTTCGCAGTATCCGTTCTTCTACGCTGAAGTTCAGCCACTCTCTGCCGACGCACACGGAACATGGCAGTGCGCAGTCAAATCAGAGTTCATTCCTACATTTCCATCATCTCGTTCAATCTACTATTCAAACAAGTGGAGCACATATTCTAGCATGCAAACGTTTATCCCCTATGCAACAGTCAAGTATACCATTTCAAAGTATTCAGAAGACGATAGCTCTTCCAGATCAGTCACCTACACTGGAGAGTGCTCTTTGTCGATGAGTCCAAATACAGGCAACTACAATGTTACATTTAGAATGGGAAGACTGCCACTTGGAGAGTTTGTTGTTAAACGTATGTATTAGAAGTTTGTACTTAACATTACTTAGTGACAACTTTTTTCGTTATTTGCAAACAGAAGAGCAAACTCCAATCTATTATTCAAACATTTTATGGCATACAATAAACAATTTACCAGGCATAAACATTTTTCCATCTTATGAATCGGCAGCATTTCCAAACTTTAAAATTTTTATACAACTTCAAGCTTTTTACTTGGTCAGCTTTGCAGGTGGTATGCAGTGTTCGCTATCAATGGAAGTTCCAAAAGGAGGAAATGCCGTCTTTTACTCTGATCCATGGGAGCTGTACAAGAAGAGCGCTGCTGAAAGCGAATGCATGTCGACAATGTTAGCTGTAACGGTTTTGTTATGGTATTTAGTTTTGTAATCATGATTGCTAGAAAATGTTTTTGAATTATTTAAATACTATATGCACACTTTTATTTTTTTGCCATCAATAAAGAACATCATTTTACAACACAAAGGCTAAAAAACTTTAAATTCTAATGAAACAAAACATCGAAACAAAAAAGTTACAGTGCATGTGCAGCTATTTTACAGCAAACTGAATCCTTTCATTGACTCAAGAAGATCAATAAGGACAAACATAACTGTTTCATATTTTTTAGACTTCTTTTGCGGTATCTGCATTTTTGGTGGTGGTCCAAGTTCTTGACATCTAGTAGTTGATTCACTGTACTCACCGCAAGCAAAGTTGGCCATATTACCAAAAAGTCCCTTAACAAAATCCATCGTCACCTGAAGATCTTTAGCCGCGCAGGGAATTGACTCTATCATTTGTTCAATGCACTCTAGGGCGGCATTATATTCGCAGCAAGTGTATGGCAGTTTTTTGGCGTCATCAGGAAGATATTGGAAAGTTGCAGTATGCTGAATAAAGTTGCGCATGCAGCGATCGTTGTTTACTTGCGAATTAATGCACTGGGCTATGGGGAAAAGTTTTGACAACTTTTTTGACCGTTTTTTGCAAAACTGCTTGATCATGTTTTTCACCGAAAAGATGAGTATCCTTCCAATGTCACGAATTTCTGGTTGATAGCACTTGTTGATGAACTCACTTAACTCATTGATAAGTTTTTCTGATTCACTGTATTACAAACACAAAATAATGGTTTTAAATGTTGAATTTGTAATTAACAAACACGTATTTATTTCTTACCTACAATAAGTTGGGAGCTCACGTAAATTAGTGGGAAACTTGCGCCCTTTTGATCCAATTGAGACAAGTTTTCTCATTGTTTTGTCTGCTTTTTTTAACGCATTTGCATCGCAGCCAACAGTTGAATTCTTAAAGTACTTGCTTTGAGATACATTTAAAGTAGAGGACGATCGTTTGTTTACTGATGTACGCTTACTAACTGTTTCACCACTTGACAGTTGCAATATCAGCAAAAACAAAATTGAAATAAAAAGTTGATTGTAAAACATTGTTTACTTTTATTTTTCATGCTAAACAAAGGTGTGATTAATCATTTTTTGTCAAAAAAAGTTTTTATTTTACTAAAAGTTTAACTTTTCAACTTACTGGTTTGTCATAAAATTTAAGTTTTTAATTATAAAAGTTTTTCTGTTATTTTGTCTGGTTAAACATTGTTTTTATCATCATTTATATAGAAAACAGCCATAAGGTCATTACTTTTATTTCAAGTGATGCCTCTTTTCATTCAAAAACCATATTTTCTCAAACGATCATCATGGTCATTGTCAAGGCTATTTTAAACTTTATTGGTGTTTCTTACTACTGCTTTTGCTTTTGCAAATCAATTTGTATTTTCCATTAGCATTTTATTTTTACTTATACTGTTTGTTTAACTTTTTGTGTAAAACAAGTAAACAAAATAATAAAAATTGTTTTTCTATCACCAACACATCTGCTGTCAATCAGTAAGTGAATGAACAGTAAAAACGCAGTAATATTTTGTTTTTTAAATATTGATTAAATTGTGAAAATCAATCATGACAACCATTTCACTTGAAAACCGTTTGCTACTGCCACCGGCCACTGGCGACTGCGGCAGTGCTGAAGTTGCTGCTGCTGCTGATGATGATGATAATGGTGACGATAATGGTGGCGATGATGATGATGATGGCGGTAGTGGCTGACTGGCAGAGAATCTACCACAATTACGGTAGGTACCACCGTCAGACGGCGACTCGAGCTCATTTGACGAGCAGCCGAGGCGATTTAAGTTTGCCAGTAGGCTGCGCACAAAATCGAGCATTATGGGCGACCGTCGACGGGTACAGGGAGTTCGTGAGAGGTAGTCCTCAGCGCAGGAGATGACTTTGGCGCTCTGACAGCAGGCAAACTGTGTCCTCTCTTCAGGAGCAAGTGTCGCCGACTGGTTGATGAAGTTGCGCAAACAGGTGAAACTGTGCAGCGGTGGACTGTTGGGCAGGTAGCCCAGACTCGACTTGGGAACTGCCTGTCGAGTGCAAATCTTCTCCACCGTGGCCTGGCTTGAGTGAATGAAAATGTGCGCCAACTTTTGAATGTCCGGTGCGTAGCATTTACTGGCAAATTTTTCCATTAGCCCGAGTAATTGTTGACTTTCTCTGCACAGAACAATGAGCAGTTTGAACAAAATAATTAGTGGTTAAAGACATGGAACAATGAGCTGTTGTGCTTGCCTGCAGTTAGCTTCAAACCTTTCCGGTTTTCTCCTGTCCTGTTCCAATGCAGTCAATCGAAGCAACACCATCTCTACTGTTTGCAGTCCTCGTTGGTCACATCCAGGACTGGCTGGCTTAACGAGCAGTGTTCCGTCAAAAAGTTGCGCCATTTCATTGACAATTCGAAGTGTGAGAAAAACGAAACAAGTGCCTGTCACATAGAGAATTGGAGCCATGTTTTGGTAGTCGCGTAAAAAAAGATGTCGTATATTTTCTTTTTTCCCAATATATAATAAACAGAAAGCTGTCTGGCACTTTCCTAATCCAAATAAATGAGTTTTGCAACAAAGCCATTGGTAAAAAGATAAAAAGATGACCGCTTAGTTATTCCTTTATACGAGAAAGATAATAACCACAGATGAAAGGTGTTGGAGAGAGCAACTTTCAAAAACTGGGAAATGTTAATGAGGCAATAAATAATAATAAAAATAAAAATTCCCCTGGAAAAAATGAAATCTGCGCAAATTGCACAACGGCAGAGGGTACTGCCAATTGAATTGACAATCCGCCACTCAAATCACGCTCTCTCCCTCATTATCTGGTCATTATCTTTTTTCTTGACAAGGCCATCGCTCATTTAAATTTTACCAATTGTTGAAGTAAGATAAAACAATCTTTATTTAAAAATTACATGCAATTGCTTATGAACAAATTTTGTCAAGTGACGGTGCAATCAGTTGAAAAAGGTCACAAATGTAGTGACCACTGGCTTTTTATAGCAGAAGATGGTTACAGTACTACACTGATGCGTCCTTTTGTATCCTTTACTTGAGGGCATTTTTCAACTGCTCAACCATTTGCTCATCGTTGATGGAGTTTTTCTCGTGTCTTAGAAACACTTTGACCAATTTGTTAAAAATGATCTCGCTTTCGGTATCCATAAACGCCTTAATGATGCTAAGCACTAAATCAGGAATAGATGGAAAGTCCATATTTTCGTAGGCCAGTTTGCGAGACATAATTTTGACGTTTTTAATTTTCAATGTGTACGGTGATTGCAAATTGACACTGATTGTGCCACGATACTTAATGTAGGAGTACTTGCTTTGATAGGTTCCAGTGAAAGTGTCCAGCCAGTGTTCGTACTTCAGGTTAGCAGAAACAGTCAAGTTGTAAATGATCACTTCAAAAGGCAACAAGATGTTAGTTGCATCCGGTTTAGGCCGACTAATGCACGAGTCTTTAGTACGAGAAATTCGTTTAAATGAAGTTATGCGAGCTTTTGAGATAGTGATCTTATCTACATTAAAAATTGAAACAAAAATTGAAATAAGTTAAGTTGAAAATGCTCCATTTAAACTGCTTACCATGCTTAATGTTAAGAGTTATTGTTGGCAACGTTTTTTCTATGTACGGAAAGTACTTTTCAATAATTTCGTTGACATTTACTTTTCCGGCTTTGCATTCACTTTGCACAGGAGTGAAGCTTAAAGAAACAACAAAAAGAAGACAAACTACAGACAACATGACGCATTTTTGCATTTTCACACAAGTATTTAAGACAGATGCACCACAACAGCTCAACAACGTATGACTGACTTTTTATCAATTTGCCAAGTCGCTATACAAATTAGCTTGTGTGTACCAAAAATGTGTTTTGTAAAACTTACTTTTAAGTTATTCTTGTTTCATTACATAAAAACAGCAGGCAATCATTAGTTCACAACAATTATGCACTTTTCCATTGTAAGAACAACCCTTTTGTGTACAAGTGACTGATTGCACGTGCAACACTTGATTGGAGATGCACTTGCAATAGTTAAGAATTGCAATAGATAAAAGTACAAGCAAATTTGCTTTCAAGGACACTAATGTTGTTTTTAAAAATGACTTTAAACTATCATTTTATTCTTGTTTAAATTTAGTTTGTTTTAAACAGATAAAAACAATTTTTAAAATAATTTTTGGAAAACTTTAAATTGCATTTTAGGTTTTTTATTTCCAATTTTTTAAACTCATTTGAAAACTAAAATTTTATTATTCTAATTAATTTAAACTTATTAAATGGTGTTATTTGAATTTAGAGACACCATCATGGCGGCCATAACTTGAGAATGAATGCACTCTTTTTCTCCTGCAAAACAAAAGTTAAACACACAAATTTTAATTAGTACTAGTTACCATGACCAGGAACTATTTTATTCAAAGTGGCTGCTGAAGTACTCGTTGAAACAACATTAATGAGTTTGTTAATGTTTGAAGAAAGTTGTTGGGCATTATTGATTTTATTAGGTTGACTTGATTTAGCTTTGTCTACAGTTTTGCTTGTGATAATCTTTCGATCAGTTTTAGAATTTTTAATTTTGTTTTTAATTGCGTTTTTCTTAGCCATTACTAAAAATAAAAAGCGATTGCAATTTAATTTGTTTAATAAAATAAAACAAATGTTAAATTTGTTGTTTTAACAATAAATTTTTAACTTTTCATTAAAAAGTAAGTTTTTAAACGAATCAATTTTTAAAATTAAAAATCGATATACCGGTTTATTTGTTTTTAATGTGTTGTTTTACTCAAACTTTAATTAAACTATGTTATTGCAAAAATGAATTTGTTTACTTTAAACAATATTTGTCAAAAACAGTTATGACTGATTTTTAACTGCAAAAAATAATTAAAAAGTTTGACAAATTGGTAGATAATAATTTTTAATTTTTTCTGCTATATTTTGAAAACATAAACTAGTTTATTGATTTTAAAACTAACAAATAAATATAACATAATAAAAATTTAAAAAATTTATTTAATTTTACAAAAAAACCTAAATGTTTTTTAAATAAAGAAATAATTTATAAAAACAAGCAGTATAATTAGATTTTTTAACAAAAAATACAATTTAAAAAAATAATTTACAAAATTTCAATTTTAAATAGAACTAAATTTTTAAATATTTGAAAACATTTTAAATGAATCAGTATTACAATAGTTAATTTTTAAAAATTTTTTAAAATTAAAGCATTTTTTTATTTAAAACACTAATGTATCCCAGTGCCCTGATGTGTGCCTTAATATCACTGTTAACAATAAAAATTTTGGAAAAACGCTGTTTATGAATGACTCGAATAGGGCAATGGGCAGTGGCCTCATTTTAGGCCAAATGCTGCTCGCTTGCGCAGTCGATTGTTTGTTTCTGGCCTCCATCCTCTCCACTACACAGTGTCGACCGATTTGACGCCATTTTTGTAAACTTGAATGAATTTCAAAAAGTCTCAAAAAGCAATTAACTTTATGCGATGCAAATGTTGTGCTTTTTCACGTTCAGCAGACTTTTCGCCATGTTTTGCACACTTTTAACATGCAGTTGAATGTTTTAAACACATACAGCACTAACACATAAACATGCAACAACATTTTTTCAACAACATTATTTCTCGAAGACGAAGATCTGACTTAGAGAAAGATCATCAGAAACGAGCAATTATTCAAAATCTGGTTCGGAGTTACTCATTGAAGAAAAGTAGCAAACCAGTGCAAAATGAGTGTACTACTCTTTCTCGTTATGGCGGTATATCGCGACCTAACCTATTGGCCATAACATCAACTCCTTTTTCTTCAGATAATGGCAAGTTCACCTCGTTTTTGCTAATCAAAATTTTAAATACACATTTTTAACTGTTTTTTTATTCTTGTAGAGTCAAAGTTCACGTCAAAATTAAGCATGCGAGATGAGTGGAGAAGAATAAACTGCTCATTTCCAGTAGAAATGCCATTTATTTCCAAATTAAACCAAACATCCTCTCTACCAAAAATGCCTTCTAGTGTTCAGTTTCTGGGTAATTCCAGCATGAATTATCTCGACGCATCAATATCACCTTGTCGACCATTGCGCTCGATTAGCGCATTTGGCGGCATCACCTCATCGACAGCCTCTGTCAGTAAGTTAAATGGCAACTCAGCACTTCGAATTGCAGAACCGTTGGTTGAAGAGCCTGCCAGTGATGGCGAAGATGGCGAATCTCAAAGTAACAAACTCAATTCAGAGCTGACCGATTCAGAGCCTGAAGAAGAAGATGGTATTCTCATTGAGAGGGCTATACCAATCGCTAAAGGTTGCGATAGCACCAACATTAGTTCTCGTGTCTTTCTTGACCAACAGTACCTCAATAGTCTGTTCAATCGTAAGGTGACGCTGCACATGAGCGAAATCAGTGAATTGTTTTCATACGAAAATGAGGCCGATGTTGTTGATGGAAACTCAAAAAGTGCCAAAACTTCAAACAAAACAGTAAGTTAAATTAAGCTAATGTGTTTTAACTAATTTTGTAATTTTATTTACGTTTTGTATTATAGATTAAAAATGAAAACATATCAAATGGTAAATGCTCTGGAAAAACGACTAAACTCAATGGACAGTTAATCTCAACATCACATGAAACTCATAAAAATGCTCGTTCAACATTAAAATCATCAAAAACAGCTAGCTCATCTTTAACTGAATGTAACGTCGTTTACGACAAACCATCAGCATCCAAATTACCTCCACTTAATATCAAAACATCAACAGACTTGTCTTCTCCAGCATCACCGCAATCACCCACATCTCCACTGTCTACCAGTTCACTGGTATCACCACTTTCACCACCGTCAGCATCTGCTTACTCTCGCAAAAAAGTAGCTCTAACTGGAGCCAAAAAGTGTGTTCTCGAATCGTATTCAATTGAAACGGATAAAACTACCTCTAAAATGTCAGTCAAAACCGCAGAAGCACAACAAACGAAACACTTTCATCCGTCCTCCTTTCTTAACCGGCTGACCTCTGAAATGATCGACAGTGGTGCCCTACTGTCAGAAGACGAGGAGGACAAACAGAAAGAGTTGAAAAAGATTAAACTAAAAAATCCTCTTAAAAAGGAGAAACCTCCGGTGATTGGCGCAAACAAAGCTAATGCAAAGGTGAAAAGCTCAGCAATGAAGCGCTCCTTTGAAGAGTTCAAAGAAGAAGGCAACACACTAATCTGCTCACCGAAAAGTGCCTCTAGTGAATGTCGCCGGTCAGCGCGCAATCGAGTCTGCCCACTGAACTACTGGACTGGACAACGTCCGCTTTACCACGTCACAATGGACAACCGAGGAAATCCCCTAAAGACACTGGTGGGCGTGCAACCTGGCAATGCTGAACCCAAAAAAAAGAAAACTTTTGAGCGAAAAAAACATCTGAAGAATGACAAGGTTTGTATTTTCTCAATGCAATAATTTGTAGTTGTAAAATTGAAATACTGATTGTGTTTTACGCTTTTTCAGAACCAAAAAATGGTCAATATTTTCAACTTGTCGATTGACCATCCTCGCTTTGCTAAAAAGTTCACCAATACTGAATCTCATGATCACGAACACGTGCTTGCCTATAATCAAGTGGAATTTCGTGAAAGTTCAAAAAGTCCTGGCGTTTTTACAGCGCTCACTAAAAAGGCGTCAAACATCGCATTTGGAAAGTTGAAATTTACCCCGAAATCAGTAAAAAAGCGAACAAAAACTGGAAACTACGTATCTCACTTTAATGTAGTGTATGGGACCTTGTTACTGAAACTTGAAAATGAAAAAGTGGGATCCATCATCAAAACTGGTTTCTATTTTCATGTTGGCGAGCAAACTAACTATACATTGACAAACTTAAGAAACGATGAAGCAATGATTGATTTCACCATTATAAAAGAAAATTAGTTTGCTTCATTTTGTTCAACAGAATGCTGTAAATACATCACATTAATTTTATACTGCGTAAATATTATTAACTAAATTGTACCATACAATGTAATTATAAAAACATTATCTAAAGTTTGTCAAAACGCACAATTTCTAAACTTTGAAATTGCTAAAATTCTTGACACTGTTTTTAAAAATTATATTCTAACTGAACTTTAAATTTTAAAATTTACGGAACTTTTTTATTTATATTTTCACATTGTAAATAAACTTTTAAATAATTAGATATAGAAGCGGTTTGGTAACGTGGCGCGCGGAGAGATTTACAAGCATGACGTAGTCCA
>JAALOO010001506.1_pt1 | contig 15459 bp, 9 predicted proteins | sample 7257641 | NCBI WGS metagenome assembly JAALOO01 (sample SAMN14085613, study PRJNA598686) | mite metagenome | biome: ENVO:01001000; feature: ENVO:01001002; material: ENVO:01001226; isolation source: single female mite from University of Michigan culture on fish food culture... ...
GTGTTCTTTCCAAAAATCTGAAAGATGAGAAATTAAGTACATTCTATTATGATCTTATGGTATCTGAGGCCAATCACTATACCACTTTCTTGAATTTTGCGAAAAAATATTCAATAGACGTGGATGTTGATAAGCGCTGGCAAGAATGGTTAGACTTCGAGGGAGAGCTGATCAAAAGTTATGGTACTAAAGAATTCATACACGGTTAGAACTTTCTTGATATAGATCAACGAGTATGCCTGTGATTCCCTGCACTTTTGTATAAGAAAGGACGAATATTATGATTGAATTAGGAATCGGAATGTTTGGGGATGTACAAATTAACCCTACTACCGGTAAAATACAACCTGCAGCAGAGCGCATGCAGGAAATTATCGAAGAGGTTAAATTAATGGATCAGGTTGGTGTAGACTTCTTCGGTATGGGTGAGCATCATCGAGAGGACTATGCCGTGTCGGCTCCGGAGATTATTCTTGCTGCTGCCGCTACAGTGACCAAGAGTATCAAATTAGGATCAGCCGTATCAGTATTAAGTTCCGCAGATCCCGTGAAATTATTCCAGGATTTTGCTTCTGTGGACATTTTATCGGGAGGACGTGCCGAAATCATGGCCGGAAGAGGTTCTTTCATCGAGTCTTTCCCACTATTTGGTTACGATTTAAAAGATTATACAGAACTTTTTGATGAAAAATTAGAACTGTTAACACGCTTGAATAAACAGGATACCGTAACCTGGTCGGGTCGTTTTAGAAAGTCGTTGGTTAATCAGCAGATATTTCCTCGCCCTGTGAAAGGTAGTATGCCCATATGGGTGGCTGTAGGAGGAACTACTTCCTCGGTCATTCGCGCCGCGCGATTGGGATTACCTGTGATGTTTGCAATCATTGGAGGAGCTCCGGAGAATTTTAAACCTTTATTTGAGATGTACAGACAATCATGGGTTGATAATGGACATGACATCAAAGATTTACAGGTTGGTGTGCATATGCATTCTTTTTTTGGTGATGATAATAATGCCGTTGCCGATAAATATTATCCTATATACGGTAATCAAATGAATAGAATTGGCGCATCGCGAGGATGGCCTGTATATCAGCGATCTCAATATGATTTTGGGCGGTCAATTCATGGGCATCTTATTGTGGGTGATGTCAACCATGCTATAGAAAAAATACTACACTTTATTGAGATGTTTGACTTAACAAGGTTCTCGGCACATATGGATGTGGGAAGTCCTGATCATAAGGATATGATGCGTGCTATTGAGCTTTACGGTACCCAGGTTATGCCGAAAGTCAAAGAAGCCTTAAAAAAAGGGGAATAATACTTCTAAACGGCTATACAGCCGGTACTTTGGGAGATGTAAAACAATACTTCCCTAAGTACCGGCTTTTTTGGCTATTGTTCTACTACTTTAGTTTCCTGCTGTGGTTTGAATATTGCGTTAAGTATGATCGCGATAGCGCCATCTCCTGTAACATTACAAGCAGTGCCGAAGGCATCCATGGCGATATATAGAGATATCATTAACGCTTGGTTCGCTGCATCAAAACCAAGCATACTTGCAATAATACCTATTGCGGCCATTATTGCTCCTCCTGGTACACCTGGGGCGGCAATCATCGTAATACCCAACATACAGATAAAGCCTGTCATCGGTAAGAGTTCGATTGGCATTCCTTGCATGAGCATTAAGGCAACAACACATGACACAATCTTTAGCATGCTTCCGGCTAGGTGTATCGTCGCGCATAAGGGGATACAGAAGCTGGCTATTTCCTCGCGGACGCCTGCTATTTTGGCTCGTTCTAGCGTCACCGGGATAGTAGCAGCAGAGGATTGCGTGCCTAGCGCCGTAAAATATGCTGGCATCATCGCAGCCAAGAGTTTGAAGGCATTCTTGCCAGAAACCGCACCTGCAATTAGGAATTGAATAAGAAGCAGCACGATGTGCATTAGAAAGATTACGCCGATAATTTTTACAAATACATGCAATATACTGGCTACTTTTCCGGTATAGGTCATATCTAAGAAAATGCCAAATATAAAAAGAGGGAGCAGCGGGACGATGAGTTTCTCGATGATGAAAGTTACAATTTGCTCAAAATCAATTGCTACCTTTTCTAATGTTGAGTTTTGAAGGCGCGACAATCCTATCCCCATCAAAAATGCGAGCACTAGGGCCGACATAACGTCAAAAAGGGGTGGAAATTCTAAGCTGAAGTAAGGCGCTAACGACTCACGGATGGTGCCTTCCGAAGTTGTTAATTGGTTTTTGAGCATCGAAGGAAAAACGGCCATACTGGTGAAATACGAGGAGAAGCCTGCAAATAATGTTGAGCCGTAAGCAATCGCAACTGTTGTCATTAACAGCTTCCCCGCGCTCTGTCCAAGCTTTGCAATTGCAGGGACGATCAGCCCAAGGATAATGAGTGGGATCACAAATTTCAGTAATTGATCAAAAAGGCTATTGAAGGTTGCAAAGATTCGACCAGTCCATTCAGGAATAATTAAACCGATACCGATACCCAAGATGATTGCTAAAATAACCTTGAACAGGAGGTTGCTTGTGATTTTTTTCATTTTCCTAAAGTACTGTTTATTGTTGATAATTTATTTTTGAGTGCAAGCCTTTGATGTGCAGCGGTATTAGATGCTCGTTAATTTTATTTATCTTTGTGCCGGGATGGAGAAGAGTAAATTAATAGATATCAGAAGTTTAAGTTTGGATGAGCTAAAAGCTAAACTTACCCAAATGGGTGAGCAGGGGTTTCGTGCAAAACAAATTTATGAATGGTTGTGGATGAAATCGTGTGTAGATTTCGATCAAATGAGTAATTTGAGCAAGTCTTTACGTGAAGTGTTGAAAGAAAATTTTGCGATACATGGAGTTCACCTGCGCCAGTCACAAGTAAGTGCTGATAAGACAATTAAGAGCAGTTTTACATTATATGACGGGAATGTAATTGAGGGAGTTTTGATTCCAGCACCTGAGCGGATGACCGCATGTGTAAGTTCGCAGGTCGGGTGCAGCTTAACCTGTAAATTTTGTGCAACAGGATATATGGATCGAAAGCGTAACCTCAATGCGGATGAAATATACGACCAGGTTGTGCTAATAGCTAAACAGGCTGAGGAACATTACCAACAACCGTTGACTAATATTGTTTACATGGGAATGGGAGAGCCACTTCTTAATTACTCGGGAATGATGAAATCTGTGGAGCGAATTACCGCGCCGGACGGACTAAATATGGCTGCCAAAAGGATTACTGTTTCCACAGCAGGCATTGCAAAGATGATTAAAAAATTAGGTGATGATGAGGTGCGCTTTAACCTCGCTCTTTCCCTTCATGCGGCAAACGATAAGAAGCGTAATGAGATTATGCCTATAAATGAACAGAATTCGTTAAAAGCACTTTCGGAAGCTCTTAAATACTATTATGCCAAAACAAAGAATCCTATAACCTTCGAGTATATTGTTTTTAATGATTTTAATGATGAGCTAGAAGATGCCAAAGAGCTGGTTAAATTCTGTAAGCATGTGCCGTGCAAGGTGAATATCATTGAGTATAATCCTATATCACTAGCTGATTTTGTTAATGCAGATGCGGATAAGATCGATCAATTTGCCAATTACTTACGTAGCCATGGAGTTATTACTAACGTCCGCCGCAGTCGTGGTAAGGATATTGATGCAGCATGTGGTCAACTTGCTATAAAGGAAAAAGATAGTAAATTGGTCGAGAGTTAAAAATCTCAAAACGTATTAATAGATGCCTCCCGACAGTCATCGGGGGAGTCTTTTGTTCGTCTCTGAAATAACAAGATAAAAAAACTAGACCAATTTTGGTTGTTGATCTTATTTGCTGCAATATGGTTATGATTTCGAGGATATGTTAGCGAGGAACCCTATGGAGTAGAGACACGTCGTCCAGTAATTCGAATACCTCACGCTATTGCACCACTAATAAATGGAAACAACTATAGAGGATGTTTTCAAAAGTAATTTTTGACCGTATAAACGGTGATTATGTCCCAATCATTCCGCTTTATCTCCGTTGTTTTTATTCGTAGCCCAGTCTTTTTTGATGCAGCAGTAAATAGCTAAAAAGAGCCATGCCTATACCAACATAATCGGCGAAAATATCCCACCAATCTGCACTTCTTCCTGCTGAAAAATAGAGCTGTATTGCCTCGGTACCGAAAGCAAGAATACTTGCAAAAATAAGGCTAATAAGGAATGTCTTTATTTTTGAGGCTCTTCCTTTGGAGTGCACAATAAACCCCATAAGCATAAGCACCGTGAAAACGAAGAAAAACCCACAATGTGCGAGTTTATCGAATCCTTCAAAATATTTCGTGCTCGGTAAATCATTTGCCGGTAATCCCATTAAAATAAGCATTAGTATTGCCCATAATATGGCCCAAGCATAGTTATAAAGGTATTTTATCATTATCATAAAAGTCGCATTTATTATGGAGGTTTCAAAAGAAAGCAAGGAATATTTATTCTAGACCTGCTGCAGACCGTTTTCTAGCAGGCTTTTGTGTATGTGTTCTTCTTGTTGATTTTTAGATAGTTATGTTTTTGTGGGGTTTTTAAGATGTTGTTACAGACTGTGTTATAATTATTATTAATTTTTTTATGCTGTAAATCAGTTGGTTATAAAATTTTTTCGAAATTTATAGTACTATGTATTGCATAGTACAGGCTAAAGCATATATCTTTGTATTATGATAGCTGAAAATACACAGACCCAAATGAGGAAAGGGATACTCGAATATTGTATCCTTTCTATAATTTCCCGAGGGGAGATATATGCTTCAGATATAATTAACGAATTAAAGAAAGCAGAGCTTCTTGTTGTAGAGGGAACCCTCTATCCTTTATTGACACGTTTGAAAAATAATGGACTACTAAGCTATAACTGGAAAGAATCTACCTCAGGGCCACCTAGAAAATATTATCAGATTACCACACTGGGATGTGATGTATTGGCAAAATTAGATGTCACATGGAAGGAATTGTTATTCGCCGTAGAAACATCATTACAAGGAAGAAACTAACTACACAAATCAAATCATACTGGATCATGAATAAGACAATAATAATTAACATAAATAGCATCGTTTTTCATATCGAAGAAGATGCCTATGAGACCCTCCGGGCGTACATGATTGATATCAAAAAGCATTTTGGTAATACCGCCGAAAGCAAGGAGATTTTAGAAGATATCGAAAACCGTATTGCTGAGATGTTTAGTGAGCATATTCACACAGGAAGAAAGGAAGTTCTTAACATCGAAGACGTGCAAGAGGTGATAAAACGCATGGGTAAAGTGAGCGATTTTCAGGAAAGCGAAACACTTGATGAAGGATACGCGGAACCATTTTCTTCACAAGAAGACCCGGCGCCAACTACTGGTCGAAAACTAATGCGAGATCCTGACGATAAGATACTTGGGGGGGTGTGTAGTGGACTGGCACATTATTTTGCGATGGAACCTCGTTGGATCCGCATTCTACTTGTATTATTCGTGTTAATTGGTGGATCTGGTTTCTTGGTATATGTTATCCTTTGGATTGTTATGCCTGAGGCAGAGACCAGGGCTGACAAAATGGTCATGCGTGGAGAAGTACCAAATCTCGAAAATTTCAAGAAATCTTTTGATGAGGAAGTGAAGAGTTTTTCGGAAAATTTTTCGGGAGCTGGAGAGCATATAAGCCGAGGAGCGCGCACTGCCGGAAGTGCCCTAGGGGGATGTATGGGGCTCATCGGTAAACTCATAGCGTGGGTGATGCTTCTTGTAACAGGAACAAGTATAATTGGACTTTTTATATTTTACGTATTTAATTTAATGAACCTTTTTGGGATGGAGAATCCTATGATGTTTCCTCCATTACAGGTGCTATCTAATGATGAAGCAATTCTAGCACTTACATTTGGATTTTTAGCCATAACGATACCTTTTTTAGCGCTATTTCTGTGGCTTGTTCGCGTATTATTTAAAACAGAAAAGCTTAATAACTATTTGTCATTGACAATATTCGCTGTTTGGATCGTCTCGATTGTCGGGGTAATCTATTTTTGCGTGTATGCAGCGCAAGATTTTCGTGAAAAGAGTACGATTAATGTGGAACGGAAGATTCAGGCGCAGAAGACCTACAGTTTTTCCGAGAAAGATGTGCGTATGCTTGATGAAAACGAGAAAGATTCTTTGAAGTCACGCTTTAATATGGAGATGGATGGCCTAAATTTACATAAACGATTACGTGGAAATATAGGGATTCATTTTGAAAGCATAGATTCTTTGAACCAACCTTTCATTCAGTACCAGTATTCCGCTAAAGGGAAATCGTATCAATTGGCCGCTCAACGCGCAGGAGAAATTGCATACCAGGCAATTCAAGAGGGAGAATCCATTGTTTTTCCAAGTCATTTTCTACAAAAAAATAAATCGTTAGATAGGGACCAGTACGTGAAAGTTATCGTCTATCTACCCCGAGGAGCGAAGGTTTTGTTAGATCAGACAATAGACGGTAAAATCCGGGATATTTCCATTTGGGAATGTAGAAATAACTATGTTGATTCGGATCGACAAAAGGTGACCGAATGGACGATGAGTGAGCGTGGACTTGTCTGCTCACAACCGGAACCTGTTCCGGAGGAAGATGTACAAGGAACTTTAAAGAAGGATGAACAGGAGGAAAACGTTGTCAGCGAGCAGCGTAAAGACTCGGTAATTAATATTGACGGATCTAACGTAACGATCGAAGTAAAAGACAATAATTTAAGAATAAACGCTACTACTAAGAAAAACGAAAAAGCAAGCTAAAACCACTATCTTAGGGCGCCAATTTTGAATGAATTGAAAATGTTTTTTCAATAGGGGCCTCTACACACTACTTATGAAAACAATCTACATATATTTATTACTTATTTTTATCCTACCTCTTTTGACATCCAGTGTGTTGCAGGCAAAGCAACCGACCGTTCGAGGGAAGGTGACCGATGAACAGCAGGTGGCTTTAAACAAGGTAACGATCTACTTAATGAGTAGCAAGATCGATGCAATTATCAAAACGGCTGTGACCGATGAAAAAGGTGTCTTTTCTATTCTGAATGTTCCTGCTGGAACTTACTTTGTACAGGCATCATCGGTGGGGTTTACTACTTATAAATCAGAAGCTCTAACAGTAAATGGGCAGGACATTCAGTTGGAGAATATTGTTCTAACTCCAGCGTCCCAAACAATTGGCGAGGTGAGTGTTCAGGGTCGTTTGCCGCTTGTGCAGCAACGTGACGGGAAGTTAATTTTGAACGTAGAGAATTCAACTCTTGCGGCAGGGAATAATGCCCTTGACATTGTACAACGTGCACCAGGGGTGAGCGTAGATAAAGACGAGAATTTACAGTTAATGGGTCAACAGGGCGTAAATGTGACAATTGACGGTCGTCAAACATATATGAGCGGGGAACAACTCGCAGCACTTCTTAAAACCATGAATGGCGATCAAGTGAAAAGCGTGGAGGTAAGTACTGTTCGCAGCGCTAAGGACGATGCAGAAGGGGCTGTAGGAACGATCAATATTGTGTTGAAAAAGAATAATATGGAAGGGTTTAACGGTACATTTATAGCTAGTGGTGCCAAAGGAAAATACGGACGGGGAAATAGTTCGTTGAATCTAAATTATAAAAAGAATAACACAAATATATTTGGATCCTATGGTTATACGCACGATAAACGTCGGTTTGACCTTATTCTTGAAAGAAATATTGTTTCAGACACAGATCCTCGTTTTTTCAAGCAAATTGGCGGGTTAGACCAGCTTCGAAAGAATCACGATTACCGCTTTGGGATTGAGCAGAAGACATCTGCAAAAAATACCATTGTTTTACAATTTACAGGTAATAATGAATTACAAGATGAAGAAAATAATAGCCTCACGAATATTGGGCCTAATGTTGGTGCCGTTGACTCCATATTGCAAACCTCTACGGTGACAGACAACTCGTATAATCGCTACTCGTTAAACCTAAATAATGAATATCTATTAGATACACTTGGAGGAAAATTGATATTTGATGGTGATTGGAGCCGCTTCCGAAATAATTCAGTAAATGATTACGGATATCTAACCACAGATCCTGATGGGACTCCTTTGTATCCGCGTGAGATAGAACAAAGTAGAACACCGGTAGATATTGATATTTTAGTAGGGAAGATTGATTTGGTGAAAAATATTGGAAAAGGAAAAGTGGAAGCGGGGGTGAAGTATAGTAATGTTAAGTCGGACAATGATTTGCAGTTCGAAAGATATATTGATGACCAATGGGAAGAATATACAGGACGACCGAATCACTTCGTATATACCGAGGAGATTGCTGCGGCCTATGCAGATTATAGTCAGGCTTTTGGGAAGTTTAATATGAAAGTAGGACTCCGTGGTGAATATACGTTGTCAGATGGGAATTCCATCACCATTAATAAGCGCGTAAAGCGGGATTATCTCGATTTATTCCCTTCGGCCAGTGTAGGCTATAATATGAATGAAAACCATGTATTTTCTTTGAGCTATGCGCGTAAGGTACAACGTCCAAATTACCGATCGTTAAATCCGTTTACTTATTATATAGATAAATTCACGTATAGTCTGGGGAACCCTTACCTTAATCCGCAGTATACAGATGGGTTTACATTGAATTATACTTTACTTAAACGGTTTAACATAACCTTAGGAACGGATATTACGCGCGATGCGATAGTGGAAAGTCTAGGACAGGATGATCAGACAGGGGAATCTTGGATAACAGAAGATAATTTAGCCGAAAATGTTACTTCTTACTTGAATGTGAATGCACCGATCCAAATAGGTAGCTTTTGGACAATGAATAATAATCTTGCCGGAATATATATGCATTTCAAAGGACCAATTTCAGGGGAATATGCGGATGTAGGCTCGCTCTTCTTTCAGGGAAGAAGCACCAACAATTTTAAGATATATAAAGGGTGGGGGGCCGAAGTTTCGGCAAATTATAACAGTAAGTTTGTGTACAACGTTTATACAATACACCCGCGTTGGGGCGCCGATGTGGGAGTAAGCTATAATTTTAATGACAAACGCAGCTCGCTGAAGCTCGCTGTGACAGATGTATTCCGTTCACAGAAAAACCCTGTATCCTCAGACTTCGGGAAATTTGATATGAATTTTAGGCAATACAATGATAACCAAACGGTTCGCTTAACATTTACCTATAAATTCGGGAATTTAAAACAACAAAATAAACGTATAAATACAGATTCCGAAGAAAAAAGTCGCGCACAGTAGGTGTGGCTCTCTAGTTGATTTGAGTGGAACACAGGCATTAGGTTGCCTGTGTTTTGTTGTTATATAGATTTTGGATAGCGGTCTGTAAAGAAGTAGCAACATGCAGTAGTTTTCTGCAGGTTTGAAGTAAAATCAATTGCTGTCGATAGGCAATCTGATTTTTGCTAGATGGATAACATGAATGCAGATTAATAGTAATAAGTTTGTAGTCTAGTTAGCGAACATTTTTATGAAGAGTATTGTAATTTTTTGTGCGTCCAGTTTTGGGCACGATCCTGTCTTTGAAGATCAAGCGATTGTAGTTGGTCAGACTTTGGCGTTAAAAAATATTCAGTTGGTATATGGCGGAGGCCGTGTAGGCTTAATGGGGGCTGTTGCTAATGCTGCTTTAGCTGCTGGTGGAGAGGTTATTGGGGTGATCCCCGAATTTTTAAACACCAAGGAGAGAGAACATACAGGCATTACAAAATTGATAACAGTAGATACAATGCATGACCGCAAACGGATTATGAATGAATATGCTGAGGGTATTATTGCATTGCCGGGAGGCTTCGGAACTTTAGAAGAATTGTTTGAAATGATTACATGGGCGCAACTGGGCTTGCATAAAAAACCAGTTGGAATACTAAATACTGCCGGTTATTATTCGCATTTAATTCAATTTATTGATCATATGGTGGAACAAGGGTTATTACGGGCAGAGAATAGAGCCATGTTGTTAGTTGCAGATAACATTGAAGAATTGCTTGAGAAAATGGAAAATTATCAGGCTCCGGCTGTTAGCAAGTGGATACATAAAAATGAACTTTAAGCAAGAGACCCCTCTTTTGCATTAGGAGGATAGAAAATTCGCTTCCTGACTACCCACCATCGCGACGTATACGCTGGACAGTAGAAATGTAGAATCTGCTGTGGATTCAGGCATCCTGTGTCTAGGCAAAAAATCCTTTTCCTAAGGAAATTGCCAAAATCTTGTTCGCTCGGTTTTTCTGCTAATTTCTCCCATTAGTTTCGTTATATTTACCTCCTAACCTTTATGACGAGCCAATTAAGAGATAAAATAGCGCACATTACGTCCCTGTTGGTATGGACAACGATCTTTCTTTTGTCGGATTTACAGCCAGTTTATGCCCAGCTCCACGCCTTCAAACACCTCAATGTTAAAGATGGGCTTTCACAAAGTAGTGTTCTTGATATTGCCAGAGATGCTCAAGGACTGATGTGGTTCGCAACAAGATATGGATTAAATCGATACGATGGCGTACGATTTAAAATTTATGAGAATCAGCCCAATGATTCAACATCGATTTGTAATAATTATATCAATCAGATTTATAGCGATTCCAAGAAGCAACTTTGGATTGGAACACAAGGTGGGCTAGACTTATATAGCTTTGAAAATGATGGCTTTGAACATTTTTATTTCTATGAAAATGAGCGGAAGATTCATGGGATATCTGTTTTGAAGATTCGCGAAGATCAAAAGGGTAACATTTGGATTGGTACCAATAGAGGTCTTTATTTGCTAGCTAATGGAATGAAGAGATGTACTAAGCTTCCATCAACACCTCAGGCATTACGATTCGATATAATTCATGAACTGTTTGTCGATGGACATAATCACCTGTGGGGAACTTCTTCTAGTGGTATTTTGCAGCTAAAATATGATAACGAGAAACTTTCTATCATCCCAACCCCATCAGTAATAGATGATATTACAGGACATGTTAGAACAATTGTAGAAGATAACGAGGATAATTTATGGTTCGGATCTGAGACAAGTGGGCTCTATTGTTTGACATTGACAACCAATAATATGCGTCATTTTAAAAGTGACGGTAAACAAGGTTTGTTGCATTCCTCCATTCGAGAACTACTGCTTAACGAAGATAATCAACTGATTGTCGCGACCCAGGACGGCGTAAGTATCTTAGATTTGAAAACATTTAATTTTACCAATTATCAGAATAACCCAGAGGATCCGACCAGCCTGAGCCAAAATTCTATATATGCATTGTATGAAGATGATCAACAGTCCTTATGGGTCGGGACATATTTTGGGGGAGTGAATTTGGCCTATGGTATAGACACCAAATTTAAGCGACTCCATGTAAACTCAAGTGTTAAAATTCCGCATAACGTTATTCGGCCAATTGCAGAGGATAGCAAGAAAAATTTATGGTTTGGAACAGAGGGTGGAGGTGTATTTTTTGCAGATCCTGACTTCAAAAACATAAAGGGTTTCTACAACAGGGATCTTGGATTACTACAATCACGGTCGAATTTTGTGAAATCCATTTTAATCGATCGAGCAGACAGTATTTGGGTGGGGACAAGTGGCGGAGGCGTATATCATCTTAATCCGGAAACAGGAAAATACACGCAAGCATTCATTGAAGACAACATGAACGCTTTACGTACGACCAATGTGATGAGTATGTATCAAGATAAAGCTGGAAAATACTGGATATTTGGTGAGGGGTATAATAAAATATTTAAACGAGTAGGACAAAAATTTGAAGATGTTACCCCGGCCAATATCCATACAGCGTTTTCTAATCAAAACACGGTAAGTATTCTTGAATCTAGCGATAATCACCTGTGGATACTAACCTCAAATGCTTTATTTGAATATAACCCTCACGATGGTTCGTTAGCGAAGAAACTTGCCACTCGAGCGCCATCAGCACATGCCTACAATTGCATCTTAGAAGATCATCGTGGTCAACTATGGATAGGGGTAGACTATGAAGGCCTAATGCATATTGATCCAAAAACTGATTCGGTAATTTGTCGTTATTCGAGCAGTGATGGGCTAGCGAGTGATAATGTCGTGGGGCTACTTGAAGATAGAAATAAAAGTCTGTGGATAACGACTACTAGAGGATTATCAAGGTTAACTGGTGATCGTAAAAGAATACAAAACTATACCAGTCAAGACGGTATTGCCGATGATGAATTCAATTACAACTCTACATTTCTTTCGAGCAATGGGACTGTTTTGTTAGGCAGTTTAGGAGGTTTAACTTGGTTTTCCCCCTCCAGCATACAGGTTAACGAAAAGCAACCAACAGTCATCTTTACAGGCCTCACGTTGTTTGGAGATCAAGCAATCGGACCTGCAATGAATTCAGATATTATCGCTAAGAATATCACTCAACGGCCGCACCTCACTTTCGATAACACGGAGCGCGTTTTTACGATTCAATTTGCCTTGGATAATTATATCAAATCCGCGCAAAACAGGTTTATGTATCGCCTTGAAGGCACGAATGTATCATGGAGTACATTGGAAAAGGCGGAGGTAAGTTTCTCTAATCTTGCACCTGGATCTTACGTTTTGGCAGTAAAAGGTTCTAACAGTGATGGAATTTGGTCCAAGCAGAGTAAAATATCTTTTACCGTTAAGCCTCCAATATACTTAGCCTGGTGGGCAATAGTGGTTTACGTATCAATTCTGTGCTTACTTCTTTTCTTTTTTCTTCGTTATCTTTTCCTTCGGGAGATCCTAATTAAAGAGGAACATCTGCACCAAACCAAGCTGAATTTCTTCAGTATGATTTCCCACGAGATCCGCTCACACCTGTCGTTGATAATCATTCCCATTGAGAACGCTTTAGAAAAGGTGGAAAATAATTATGCGCGTTCCCAATTGGAGAATGCATCAAAAAATAGCAAACGGCTATTACGATTATCATCAGAACTTATCGATTTTCGTAAAGTTGAAACCACTATTCTACCATTGCGCTTTTCCTGTATGGACATTACACCTTTCATAACGGATATTGTAGACTCTTTCAAATTGGTATATAAGGATCAGGGGATAGATTTTAACTACGAATCTACTTTTAGTACCTGTCTAATGGAATTTGATTCTCTCCAGTTGGAAAAAGTTCTTTTTAACTTGCTGAGTAATGCTGTAAAGCACAGCCATAAAGGGTCAACTATCAAAGTTAAAAGCAAGATAGAAAATGAATATGTTGTGTTTTGTGTTAGCAATCAAGGCAAAGAAATTCCAAAAGAATATCTTGAGAAGATTTTCGAACATTTTTTTCAAGTGAGTTCAGCAGATCGTTCGGTTGGTTTTGGCATTGGTTTAGCATTAAGCAAGCAAATTATATCGATGCATGCTGGTGATATTTTTGCCACCAGTAGCGGTGGGCATACGACATTCACCATCGTTCTGCCCATTAAACAAACTATGGAGGTGCCTCTGAATACTGCGACAACAGATATCTCGGATCTTAAAATGCCTGAACTAGACAGTATGCCAGCTGAAAAATCAGTTGTTCTAGTAATCGAAGATAATATGGATTTAATGGTACTAATGCGGGAAGTGTTATCAGCAAATTACCATGTGCTTACCGCATCAAATGGCGCTCAAGGTATCATTAAGGCACAAGAGCAACTGCCTGATCTTATTATCTCAGACGTAATGATGCCTATCAAAAATGGAATGCAGGTTTGTGATGAATTGAAAATGGATGTGGTAACAAGTCATATTCCAATCATCCTGTTGACGGCAAGAAATACCGAAAATGATGTGCTGGAAGGGTTAGCCCACCATGCTGATGCGTACTTAACCAAACCTTTTGACAAGAGGATTTTATTACTTCAAGTCCGGAATCTATTGCGAGCAACGCAACTCTTACAACAAAAATACCGTCAGCAATACATTCTAGAGCCAACCAAAGCCGTAATTAATGGTACTGATGAACGATTTCTTTCTCAGCTTGTATTGATTATTGAAGAAGGAATCGAAACATCAAAATACAGTGTGGACTACCTGGCCAGCGAAATTGGTATGAGCAGTTCAGTACTCTACAAGAAGGTTAAAACGTTAACAGGAATGACCGTAAATGATTTCTCAAAGACTATTCGTCTGAAAAAAGCCGCCCAAATGCTAACGGAAGCAAATAATTCGGTTAACCATGTTGCAAATTATGTAGGGTTTATGGATAGTAAATATTTCAGCCGAGAATTCAAAAAACAATTTGGTCAGAGCCCTAGTCAATATTCGTTATAACTGCGCAAGTTGATATATAAAGGGCAGAAAGTAGGGCAGCTTTATTTTCAGAAACTGCCCTAATTCTTACGATCTAATTTAAGAGTTTAAGCCTGCTAAGACCTTCTAAATAGTAATAATCTGCATAGGTTAGAGGCACATCAACCTCACCATTATGCGGAAGACTTCCTGTAGAATGCATTAAAATGAACCCACCATTTTGTCCTAAAGGTGCCGTGTACTCAGGTCCCGATAATGTTTTTAGTGTTGATTTTGCAAAATCTAAAAATGTTTCACTGTCCTGAGCAGCAGCAAATGTGGACAGTTCAATTAGTGCTGAGGCCGTAATTGCTGCTGCAGAAGCGTCGCGGGGCTGCTGCGCTAATTTCCTGCTACTAAAATCAACGTCTGACTGATAGCCAGCATCTTCGGCATTGAAATCCCAATAAGGAATTTTGTCTGCAGGTAAATTTTTATGGTTTATATAAAATTTTGCAGCCTTTATGGCCGTATCCAAGTATTTGGGATCCTTTGTTTCCCTATACATCATTGTAAAGCCATAGATAGCCCAAGCTTGTCCTCGGGACCAGGTCGAATTGTCTGAGTATCCTTGATTAGTTTGCCGATGAACGGCTACCCCTGTACTATCATAGTCGACCACGTGATAGGTGCTGAAATCTTCGCGGAAATGGTTTTCCATTGTTTTATTGGCATGGCTAATAGCAACTTCCCTATACTTGGGATCTCCCGTAATGTCCGAGGCATAACAGAGCATTTCAAGGTTCATCATATTATCAATAATGACTGGATACTTCCACACGGTTATACCATCCCATGCCTTTTTTTCATTCCAAGACTTAATAAGACCAACTTTGGAGTCATATCGTTTGAGTGCAGTATTAGCCGAATGAATAATAATCTTCTTATAATTTTCAACCTGTTTAGGATCATCCAGATACTTTATTGCATTTCCGTAGGAACAATACATTACGAAACCGATATCATGATGCTGGTCTAGATTTTTCGCAGGCTCGAGTTTTTCTGTCCATTTAATTGCAGCAGATTTAGTGTTCTGGTCGCCTGTTTGATTGTAGAGAAGCCATAACGACCCTGGAAAGAAC
>JAALOO010001509.1_pt1 | contig 15449 bp, 19 predicted proteins | sample 7257641 | NCBI WGS metagenome assembly JAALOO01 (sample SAMN14085613, study PRJNA598686) | mite metagenome | biome: ENVO:01001000; feature: ENVO:01001002; material: ENVO:01001226; isolation source: single female mite from University of Michigan culture on fish food culture... ...
CTGCCGACACCAAATTGGCTAAAGAGCAGAATTACCATGATGTAACTGCAATTTTCGTTATCAACGGGAGAAAAGTGAGAGAGCTGTTACATTTGCGATCAACAGGTGGTTATGATAAAGAAACTCTGATGTAGTAAAGGTGATGATTAGATGATTAGATAAATTGTTAAAGCTATTTTCATAAAACAGTTTAATTTCGATTGCACCTTGATGCACCAGCGAGAAGTGCACCTGCACAAGTAGTAGTGCAAGTAGACGGACTTTTTGCATTCTTGCGGATTTTTTCACTCACACATTTTTGTGAATGAATGAAAAAATTGAAACATGAAAGCTTCCTTTCTGCCGTCCTTTTGTTGCAAGTTAGCTTAAAAATGATACGTCCCTACGTCATAGTGTCCGATAAGGGGTAATAGTAGTAGCGGTTGCAGCAACAGCAATTGCCAGTCTCCACTCTCCGCCTCGATTAAATATTTTTATGAATCACAGCACCCATGATCGGTTGTGGTCTACAGCAGAAACGGTGTTTTCTTTTTTGAAAAGAAACAAGAAAAAGTCAGAAAAATGTTACGCGCGCCGAATGCAAATTACGCCGTTGCGCAACAGTGTCTGCCAGTCAGTGATTGGAAGCTAGCGTTTGCGTCAACTGCCAACTGTTCAATTGCTTGCAAAGAGGGAACACTGAATGAAATAATAAATCAAAACAGTGCTAGTCTTTGTCTTGACGTGTATCTACTGACTGCCGTTCAACTGTTCATGTTGAGATAAGATGAGTTGCAGTTCTTTCTCACACCAATCCGTCAGATTCGTCTATTGCAATGAAAAAAAGATAGGCACAAGACACATAATGGTAACATGCTGTTCATTGAAAGTTGATGTTTACTTTGCATTAAATTAACAAGAAACAGCTTGCGATTTCCACTGAACTGAATCTTGATTGTGTAGTCAAATGCAATCTATAAATGAGGGTTTTTAGAAGCTAAAATGCTTGCTAAAAGCACTTAATGACGGTGGCAATTTTAAGTGTGAAATTCCTGTTTCTTTTTTACAATTGATTAATACAAGGTAGAAAAAAAGTAGTGAAACTCAGAAATCGATCCAAAACAATAGAAGAGGATCCAACACACACAAGCAAAAAAACTTGACAGTAGTGCTGCAATTACTATCACCATTCAATAGAACAAAACTGGAAAACCTTCTCTCAGTGGTTACTGGGAACGGCCAAACGGTGAAACTAAATTTCAGATTGCACAACGACACTGCATGCGTCACTGACACTGACCTGAACACTGCACACACCTGAAAAAGAGGTACTAGAGGTAACAATAAGATAAAAGAAAGTACTTTTAGCACTGAAACTGATGCGCTCGTATGATAATTAAGTAGGGCAAGCTAATTAAGTAAAGTAAATTAAATGTAATGCATTGATGCGGTGATTTTGAAGATGGGAAAAACAAGCGGCAAAAGAGTGAACAGACATGGACGCCCTGCATTGGGGCTTTCCATAGATTTTAAATCGGCTGCTGTTTTTCCTCTCCCCGAGACTTCCCCCAATTGTGTGCGTGAAAATTAGTGTGACCAATTAGTCACACACACACACAGCTCACTCCCCTTCCTTTCTTTCAACTTTCCCTTCTGATCGATAGTCAGTCAATTGTCTTTTTTGCCGTACTGTGATCGTCGCAGCACACTGTCAAATGCGCTTGAGTGGTATCTACGGCTGGAATCAATTGCTGAAAAACAACTGCAACTTCCAAACTGCAGGCAAAACACAGTCGCACACAGACAAGCAGACACTTTTGTGCAATTACGAGGAGGCAGCGAGATTCTCCCGTCGTGGTGATTATGAGCTAGAGAAGGGAACAGAAGTGGGGAAGTCTGCTGCCACCACCACCACCTTAGTACACTGACTTTCTTTCCTCTTTTCCTGTCCTTAGCGTTGACCACAAACACACACTTGCACCGAAAGGACCTCCACAGTGCCTCCAATTATGTCCGATAAAATGATTGTGGTGGTGGTGGTAAATGAAAGTAAGTGAAAATGAAAACAAAATAAAAAACAAAAAAGAACAAAAATTATGCTAATGGAAACTCCTGGGTATCTTTACTGCCATCTCTCCCACTAATGAAAGGCTATTTATGTGCACAGCATAAAAACTAAACGCTAAACAGAATCATTTGTGTGCATTTAAGAGTGGGTAATGTACACTCTCTTTCTTTCACTTATACACACAGTTATCAAAGGTAGAAAATCAATCAACCTGGGCTGTATAAACACACCTAGCTGCACACAATTTAATTTACGATATTGATTGGTGTGCGACTGTGTCCGTCTGGCGTATATAGCAGAAGAAAAGGTGAAGAAGTTGAAGAGAAAGAGAAAGCTAAATTGGCCATGGAATGGCAATCCAGTTTGTGTCAGCCAGTGTCAGTGCTGGCTGCCTGCCTGCCTGCCAAACACACACTGGGAATGAATGAATGAACGAACGAAGAGAGAAAGAGTGGCCACATGTGCTCGCCTGCACTGTTTGTCTTTGGTGTGCACTGTCTTTGGAACCACAACAACAACATCAGCAGCAGCAGCAGCAGCTGTAGCTGTAGCTGAATGCGATGACATGTGCCGGCAGTGGCGGCGACGACGGCGATGATGATGATACCTGAACGGTTGACGGCCACATCACCACCCGAAACTTATTGATTGTCTGTGTGTCTGTATGTGTGTGCTTTGAAGGCCAACAGTCCTACAGTGACGATCATCCCCACAGTCTCGCTCTTTCTCTTTCTCATCTCGTCACCCCGCTCAATCGGTTGTTGTCACAGCAGCAGTAGTAGTGGTAGTGGTGATGATGCTGGTGATGACTTCGTGGCCAGGTGATCACCACCACCACCGCCACCACTACCATCACCATCGCCATCAACACAGCCGAAGTTTTGTACGGTGTGGTGTGAGATGAAGCTTTGAAGAGCAGAAGTCAAAGATGCCAGCATTATCATCATCATCGTTATCAGCACTACCATCATCATCATCAGCAGCAGCATCATCGTGGCCACAACCTTCACTACCACCACCAGGAACACCACCACCACTTCGACCATTCAAGCTGCAAATGTACTTGTCCAGCAGAACCGAGTTCGCCCCGTAAAATACACACACACACACAGAGAAAATCAGAGAACATACCTGATTTTCAGCACACTGTGTACAGGAGGCTGTGTACAGGTGCGCTTGTGTGTGCGTGTCCACTGAAGAAGAAGAGTCTCGATGTGCTGAGCTGGTGAGTCCGATTGATTGCAATTTGATTGTTTCGAGCAGACATGAGCATCAGAGTGAAGGAAAGAAAGAAAAAGGCCTTTTTCTCTATGTGTAGAGGGACTTTTTAGTGGTTTCTTTTTCTTTGTTTTCACTATAGCTAATTACTAAGTTGAATAGAGTTGAAGAGAAGAAGAAAGAGAAAAGAAAAACAGAAAGCGAGAGAGTTCACTTACCAAAAATTAAGTGATGTGCCGTGCCGGTGCTCACTTGCTAACACACAATAACAATAATTATCATCATCTGCCAGTGAGGTGAAGAGATGGTCAATTCAAGACGATGATGACTTTGAATTTATAAAACTTCAGCTGACAGGTAGAGAAACCAAATTAAACCCTCGTGATCGAGGGTGCTCCAGCGGTGAATGGCAGACAGATCGTTCAATCGTCATACACAGCTGTACAGCGCCTTCAACTTTCTCCCTTCAAGTGGTGCTTGTTCAGGCATTTTCAGTTGATGAAAAGACAGTAATCTCCTTCTTCAAGTGTTCATTGCATCTTCTATCTACATTTTTCAAAGGGTGAAACTTGGGACGTTTTCAGTAAATGGTTCCATAATTTAGTAACAACAGCAGAAAGCAGCTCGATTCCACAGTGTCAGTCAGTCAGTCATAAAGTAGGCAAAGTTATTCAGTGGCCAACATATTGCGATATCGACGTTCGGCTTTATTAGTGTGAATGAAGAAGGGCAGGAGAATAAATCAGCGTGGCAGTTCCGCTGGCACCGTTTTCCTTTCGCTGGTAGCCTTTGCTGCTGCTGCTGCTTTAGTTGACAAAACTTTTTTGTTTGCTTGCATTTCTACAAACTAAAACACAAACAGTGCCCCTCAGGAAATGTCTTCTAGAGAAGAGAGAACTCGGCGTAACACGGCAGGGGCTCTATCTAAAGTTCAGTTGCTGTTGGTGCTGCTGTTGCTGGCACAACTGTTTTGTGCACTTGAACACAGGCGACAACAGCGGCGGCGGCGGCGCCGCCATCACAAGAAAGTCGAGGATGCTGTTGTTGATGTTTTTGTTGTTGGTGATGATCAGGAGATCAGAGAAAGAGAGTGGAAAAGGAGGGAAGGATAGGAAAATAGGCCATTGATGCTACCAGCTAATGATAGTTAGTTAGTTCAGCTGCCAAAACTTATCAAAGGCAGCAGCAGCCACACTCTTGAATCACTGTCATCATTTTTTCTGCACATAAAACACTTATCTCTTCAATCCGCTGCCTTTTCTTCTTTTAGCCTTGCCAACAACCGTAGTTTTCCATTCGTTCCGTCCACCGCCTCTACCAACAATTGATCTCAATCACCGGAGTCTCTCATTTCATTTTCATCTTCATCTTCCAACCGAGCTTGCCAACATTGCATAATAATCCTCATTGAAAAGAGAGAAACTATCTTCCACTTCAAAACATGTCCTCCTCTTCTCCACTGAACGCCATTGCCCGCTGCAAAGACGGCCTGGTCCTGGTGCTGACGCCGCTGCTCCTGTCGCCACTTCTCATCTGGCACTACCAATCAACGGTAACTGTTGAAAAGGAATTAGAAAATAGAGCCAATTTCGTAATAAGACTTTTTCCTTTTTTTCAGGAACTTCGATGTCTCTTCGTCGTCCTGCTGATGGCCGTGTACTGGATGCTGGCGCCCATTCCTCTGCCCGTCACAGCGCTCATTCCAGTGGTGGCCTTTCCGCTGCTGGGCCTAGCTTCCACTGAAAAGGTACTGTTAAAATCTAAAAAACTTCTTTTTTATCATCATCCTCATTTTCCTCCCCTCCCCTAGGCCTGCGAGCCGTACCTGGCGGCGACGAACATGCTCTTCCTCGCCTCGCTGGTGGTGGCCATTGCAATGGAGAGCAGCGGCTTCCACAAGCGAATTGCCCTGCGGGCACTCCTCCTGCTGGGCGACAATCTGCGCACCCTTTTTGCCGGTTTCATGTTCACCACCGCCTTCCTCGGCGTGTGGATCATCAACACGGCCGCCACGGCGATGATACTGCCCATTGCCGATGTGGTCATTCAGGAGGTGATGCCCACCACTTCGCCCACCTATAGACTGGATAACGGAGGTGATGTGGGACAGAAGAAGAAAGAGGAAGAGGAGGAGGATGGTGAGGTGGGTGATCACCACCAATTTCATCAAGAGGAGTTGTCCTCCACGGTGGTGGGGGTGACCACAGGTTTTTCCCCCGAAGATCCTCGCCTTCCTCCACGAGGAAACAGCCTCGTTGACAGTCGCCGTCTCTCACCCGAGGAGCACCTGGAGCTGCTCGCCCAGCAGCAGCTGATTAATCGATCAGGCTCGAATTCGCAGAATTCACCAGAGTTGGTGTGTAAGTTATTCTCAAAACTTGTTGACTTTTTTGATTGCTTGAGCTCATTTTTTCCATTTTGTGACCCGACAGTCAAATCAGCCACCCGACAGAAGGTAACTCGCCGGCGAGTCGCCCGGCTGCAGTACATCCGCCGACTGCTGTACATTGTGATTGCCTTTGCGGCGACCATTGGCGGCACGACCACCCTCACCTCCAACGGGCCAAATCTGGTCTTTCAGTTTGTCCTTGACGAGTGAGTTTTTAATAGATTTTTAAGGTTTTCTACTAACTCTTCTCTTATCCCCATTGCAGTCTCTTCAATGGCCAAGCGAATGTCGACTACGCCAACTGGCTGCTCTTCTGTCTGCCCGCCACCGTCGCCAGTGTCCTCCTCTGCTGGCTCCTCATGACCCAAATCTATTTGCGGTAAAAAAGGGATTTTTTATCGTAAAATTACTCACAAATTTACTTCTTGTTTAGAAAGGACATCATCGCCAGCGTTCGCCGCTCTCCGCAGGGCATCCTGCAGAAGAAGTACGAAGAGCTGGGACCGATCTCCTTTCACGAGCTCGCCGTCTGTCTGATGTTTGTCATCCTGATCGCCCTGTGGATGTTTCGTGACCCGCAGTTTATGGACGGCTGGGTGACGCTGCTCGGTGAGAGCGGAAGGTAAAAGATAACAAAAAATTTTTTAAGAAATTTAAAACCTTTCTGATCTTTGCAAACCAGAAAGACCAAGGACACGACGCCGGCCATTCTGGTGGTCATTCTCCTCTTCTGCATTCCCCGCCACCCGCTGGGCCCCTTTCCCAGCGAGGCGCTGCTCAACTGGAGCAGCGTGCAGAGCAGGCTCGCCTGGGGCGTCATTCTGCTTCGAGGCGGCGGCTTCTCGATGGCCAACGTGGCCACGGTAATCACAGCAGCACAATCAAAAACAACAACAACAACACCTGTTCTAAATCAAACACTTTATCTCTTTTTCTGCAGAGCTCCGGCCTGACAAAGCTGATCGGCGCCCAGCTGGGCGTCCTCCACCGCCTGCCAGTGCCGCTGGTGGTGTCCGCCATCAGCTTCCTCGCCTCCTTCACCACCGAGCTGGCCTCCAACTCGGCCATTGCCACCATCTTTCTGCCGATCAGCAATGAGATTGCCCTCAGCCTGGGCCAGCACCCTCTGCTCTTTCTCATTCCCGTCACCCTCTCCTGCTCGTACGCCTTCATGCTGCCCGTGGGCACGCCGGCCAATGCGCTGGTCAGCTCGCACGCCGGCCTCCGGCGGGCGGACATGGCCCTGCCGGGCCTGCTCACCAAGGTCCTCTGCCTGCTGGTGATGCTCGCCAATCTGTACCTCCTGGGCGTGCCCATGTTTGGCCTGGGAGAGGGCGTCCCGGAGTGGGCGGTCTCGGTGGCGGCCGCAGTCACTAGTCAGCCTGCAGTTTTGGGTATAAACTCTACAAATTTAGTCACTTCCGTCGTCGAAACTGCTGCTGCTGCTACAACAACAGCACAAACCCTTGAAACTTAAAATACGACCTCCACCATCTCCAGTTGCCTATTCATTCAGTATCTTCCATTTTCTACTCATTCCCTCCCCCTTTTCATTTCACTGTTTATTCGATTTTTTAATCTCATTTTTTGCACGCACACAAGCAACTTTTTCCGTTTTGATATGTACAGATTTTATTTTAAACTTTTGATATTATTTTTTGCCTATTACAAATCAAGATTAAAAAGTACTTTTGGAACAAGTTTTCATAAACTGGCACGTCCTTTGCGTTCATTTACGGTTAATGGAGTGGGGTAGCTGACTGGGAGAGGCAGTTCTTCGAACAAACAGAGCGCTCTTCTCCGAAGTGCATTTTGCAGCCACACGCTTGAAATAAGGGACTCCCTCTAGAAAAAACGGTTGTCCACAGTGTCACACGATGATACACGCTGCTGTCCATTCACTCGCAACTGAAGAAGAGAGCAAACAGAAACGAGCGGCCTTTTGTTTAGCTCATTGCACAAGACTGACTGTTTGTCTCTGACATTTTTGTGAATTCTCAGCTTCAACCGATCCAAGCCATGGCACGAGGACTAAACGAAGACTGCTGGAAGATGGTCTTCGAGAAATTGCCCACTGATGATCAGCTGGTTGTCAGCCAGATGGGTCCAGAAAGTGCTGACTTGGTGCGTTCAGCTAATCGCAAAGTGAAGACGCTGGTCATCACAAGTTTGGCTAGGCGGGAAGTAGTAGAAAGAGAAGTCAACACGCTATCTCTTGCATTCAAACCTAGCATGCAGTTGGCATTGACAAGTGGTCAAGTTGAGCCCTTTGCCGATTACCCGAGTACTACTGGTCATCCTAGCAAATGGGGCTATCTAGAACTTCTCCCAGACCAGCTACTTGATCTGCAAACCATTGAGCTGATTGTCAAAGTTTTTTCCGCCGTAACCGACCTCAAGTTTTTTGGCCATGATAGCGTTTCCTGCATGAACTTAACTGCTCTGCTTCAGCAACCTACGTGGCGTTTTCAACTGACCAATTTGATGGTTCACTGGCCCCTCTACGAGGAGTTTTCTAGCGATCCGCCCACTGTTGGCCAAATGATCACCGGCATCAACGACCTCTCTGCTCTTCAGTGTCTGGCCATGAAATGGCGCGGTGGAGAAAATCTTCCAGTCGAGCTAACCATACTGGCCCAACTTAGGTTTGTCGTTATTGATAAATACATATCATCTTATCGCGCCCTTCTGCCCTCTCTCAATCATCACGCCGCAGGAAATGACAATCTCAACTTGTTCCTCACCCCACACTCAAAAGCACAACGGAGACTTTTTTTCAACAACCCTCTTTCCCGCCGATTGGCTCGATTTGAAGTTTGCGACACTTTTAACATAACAGATAACCTTCACGCTCTGTGTGGGCAATGCCTTTCGCTCACTTCCATAGGCGTCCATGTGGACGAAGAGGCTGAAGTGGCGCCACTTTTCACCGCCCTCGCCCAACTGCCCCGTCTGGTTCACTTGAAGATGGTCTATTTAAGATTTCTTTCTCGACGAAATAACCAAGCTGACGCCCCAGAGTTTCCACTGGCATCTATGCCTTCAGTTCGAGCCCTCGATCTCAACTTGAACATCAGCTCTCACTCACAGGTGAACTTGCTAAGCCTAGGACAAACAATGCCCCGTCTGCAAGCCATTCATGTGGTCAATTTGCGCTGCGCCCACTGTAATGTCTCCTACCTCGATAATAATTACGTGAATGTGAGGATGTACAGTGAACAGACAAACCCTAATCTCGCCACCGCTATTGAATGTTTTCGTTCCACTCTGGGCCAACTTCATCCAAATGTCCCCTATGATCGCATCATTCTGGGCAACATAAATCAGTTGTGTACTCTTCGACAACTGCTCGCAGCCAATGAACGCCAGTAATCACTAACATTATTTTTTTCTTTGATAAAATTATGTATTTTTTGTTTATTCATTATGCTTGTATTGTGAAACAACTTATTAAAAACAACTTGCTGAATTCAAAAAGAAATGATATTTGTTTGCTGGAAACTGCTGCTTGTGCGAACTTGTGTGAACTTTCAACAATGAACGATAGGTTCATTCTTAGTTTTTGTTGCACAGATTTTTATTTTGTACTGTTTATCATCGATAACTTCTTCTTAACCCGAATGCTTTTGCTGAGGAGACTTAATCAATGGAGCTTAGTGTGGTCCTTGCTTCGAAAAGGGTAAGAACAAGAACTTCGAGCTTCCGATTGTCACCTACATTTTGCATTCGAGTACCCCAGATGACAGCACCACTTCGAGGGGAACAGGACTTCTGTTTTCTGTTTCCAGCTGTGCCAGTGGCACAAATGTTTGCCAGTGTTGTTTACAGTTTATTTGCCTTGGCTGGTGCAGTGCCGTGCGGCAGTAGTAGCCGGCAGCAGCAGCTGAAGTGCTGATCAGTTCTCCCTATCTAGTTATGTCAAGTGGGATGATTAAGTCATTAAGGCTGCTGATTTGTATCTGGGTTTTCTCCTTTCTAGTCTAGAAGTGGTGGTGGTGAGGGGTAGTGGTGGTAGTAATCGCTGTCCAAAGTTGTCTTTAAATGCCAGCAATTTGCAGGTGCTCAATTACTGAACGACAACCTTACACTCCAAGTTAAAACTGCCAATTCTTGAAGTAAAACAGAGCTCAACATTTCTTCAGTTTAACTCTTTCTCCTTTGTGCCTTCTTTAAGACGGTCCACCACCACCACCACCAGCTCCTTCTCGACCTTCTTCACAATGTCAAACAACAACAACAACAACTTCTTTGACGTGATCATCCTCGGCGGCGGCGTCTCCGGCGTCAGCTCGGCGCTGCACCTCCTCAAGACGCCCTCCTTCCGCGGCTCCATCGGCCTGCTGGAGGGGCGTGAGGACCGCTTCGGCGGACGCATTCACTCGACAAAGACGGCCGTCGAGGAGCGGAAGATCGAGATGGGCGCCAACTGGATCCACGGCATCATCGGCAACCCGGTCTACGAGCTGCTCAGTCGGCGTGGGGCTGTCGATCCACTGAGAGTGGGTGAAGGGGAGCACCACGAGGACGACTACCAGCGACCGACGTGGAACATTCAGGCGCGGGCACTGGACGGCAAGGACGTCAACTCGTACTGGGTGAGGAAGGTAAGGGCTTCGATTTTTATGGAAAATTGTTGGGCACTGTGACGTTGATCTGTCTTTTTTTCTTCTTCCCCGCAGGTGTACGACGTCTACTCGGAGATCATGAAGCGAAGCGGCCTCTTCTTCGCCGGCGAGGGAGTCGACCCTCCGCCGGGCGACTCGCTGGGCGCCTACCTCCGTCGCGAGGCGGACCGGTGGATCGCCGCCGAGGTGGCCGGCGTCGAAGAGGACGCCGTGGTGGAGGTGGTTCGCGGCCTCTTTCAGTCGCTCTACAGTCGGGAGACCTGTATTAGGTAGGCTGGTTTTTCACTAAACACTCAAAGATTTGCTAAAACTCCTCTTCTTTTCTTCTCTTTCTTCAGCGGCTGCCACTCGATGGACGAGGTGAGCTGCCAGGGCATCGGCGCCTACGAAGAGTTCGCCGGCGGCAATCTCACCGTTCCCCGGGGCTACTACACGCTCATTGAGCTGCTGCTCGAGGACATCAGCTCTCTTTGTGGTGGGTCTGACAAAGCGCGAAGCTTCGAAGCGCTCAAGGGCTGCAAGGTGGTCAAGGTGGAGTGGCCGGGAACGAGCACGGGTGAAAGTCATCAACGACCTACGACCAACAAACAGGAGGAAACCCAAAGCTCAACCACAGTCAAAGTTACCTGTGATAACGGCCGCACCTTCCAGTGCGCCCACCTCATTGTCACGCTGCCGTTGGGCGTGCTGAAGACGGCCATCTCAAAAGATCACCAGCTCTTCTCGCCGCCACTGCCCGCCTACAAGCAGGAGGTGATCAGTCGGATGGGCTTCGGCGTCGTCGACAAGATCTTCCTCGAGTACAGCTCCCGAGCGGTCATCAGCTCACTCTTCACCCGCGATGGCGTGCACACCGACGAGATGATGCTGCTGTGGGGCGAGGAGGAACGGGGTCAGTGGTACGCCAAGATCTTCTCCATCTACCGCATCTCCGACCACTGCATTCAGCTGTGGGTGACGGGCGAGGAGGCGGCCACCCTGGAGGGCCTGTCCGCCCAGGCGGTCAACCAGCAGCTGACCACCCAGCTGCGGCGCTTCTTCGCCGACCCGGCATTTCCGCCCGCCGACCACGTGACCATCACTCGCTGGGGCGCCGACCCCTTTACCCGTGGCTCCTACTCCTACATCAGCGTGGGCAGCTCGGTGGAGGACGTGAAGCGGCTAGCGATGCCCGTCTACCATCGGGCCACTGACGCCAAGGTTTGTGCTGTGCTTTGAGCATTTTTTTACCAGAGCTAACTTTCTGATAACTCCGTTTTCTTTTTTCGTAGCCGGTCATCGCCTTTGCCGGAGAGGCGACCCACCCCTGCTACTTCTCCACCGTTCACGGCGCCTTCCTCAGTGGTCAGGCGGTGGCGAAGCACTTTGCCTCGGCTGAAGACGATGCTGAAAACTGATGTTGAAACTTTAAAGCGATGTGTTGACCAAAGCGTGGGCTTTTATTACATTCAAAGATGTTTGTTGCCAAAAAGAAGTGTGCTGTGTTATATCTGCAGTGTGTGATGTGAAGGGAGTTCAGTGAACAGTCCACTTCACTCTTTCCTCTTTTGTTTTGTTTTTGTTATCAAATTAATTAAACTTGCAATAGGTTTTTAGTTTACAAAATATAAAACAGTTGTTCAGTTGTTCAACATGAAAACTAAGATTTAAAAATATCAAAAAAGTTCTGTCCACCGGAATCACTTTCTATCAGCTTTCACTAGTTTCTCCGAACTCAAGCTCAGTACATTCAGTTGACGTCAAACGTGCAAAATAACGACATCAACAACAACAACAGTAACAGCTGCACTTCCTGCAAAGAAATCTAGGCAGATTTAACACCGTAAAACGTTTATTGGTGCTGTTCTACTCTCCTCCAATCTGTATTTCAAAGTCAATGTCGATCGCCATTTCCTCAGTTGATCGAAGTTGGAGTGACACACTGACAAACAGAAAGACAGACAGCATTTACCAATGTTCTTTTAGTGAGAATCATCACAACACACACTGTTCATTCCCTCTCTTTAAAGTACATTTGTACATTTCGAGTGAAATGAAAACCCGAATAGAAAAATCATGAATGAAACCTCTGATTCAGACGCCGTCCATTCCACCTACTCAGGTCGTGACCTTTTCCTCCTTATTCTTTATCTGATAACGGCGGTCACGGCCACTCTGGGCAACCTCTTCGTCTGCGTGACGATTTACAAAAAGAAGAGGCTCACCTCCACAACTTATATCCTCATTTTCAATATGGCAATTTCAGACGTGGTCGGCGGACTGGTCATTCCTGGTCAGTGGCTCTTCTGCTCTAGCTGGTCACTCGACGGTGGCCTTCTCTTCTTTGGAGTGGCCGTTTGTGGGCTGCTGAAGCTGTTGCAAATTCTCTCTTATTACATTTCTTCGCTGACGATGGTTGCCATTAGGTTTGGAGATGAGAAGGAAAAAGATTGTTTGGGTTTTTAAAAACGTTTTCAAAGTCAACTAAACTATTTATCTCCTCACAGCTACGACCGCTTCTGCCTCGTCTGCCGGCCAATGTCCCGTCGACCAGGGCCCGCCCTTCTGCTGGTGGTCGTCTGGTCGCTGGGACTGCTCTTCATCCTCACCATGGCCTTTAGCATTCGCGTCTCGGAGTACTTTTCACCGGAGAAGGTGGGTTGAGAGGAGGGAATCGCTTTTAATCACTCACAAAAATACCTTTCTTTCACCAAATCATAGGGACTGATCACCTGCCGCGTCATCTGGCTGCCCTCCTCCCTTCCCCGCTCCTTCATCAACCGTTTCCGCCTCTTTCGCTTTTTGCTCCATCTGCTGACGCAGTACGTTCTGCCGCTGCTGCTGACCGCCCTCTTCTACGGACTGGTAATGCGGCGGGTGTGGACGAGGGAGCAGGTTGGCCTGGGCGGTGCAGCTTCAACCGCTGTCCTCAACCGAAGTGCCTCTCGAAGTCGGCGAGCCGCTGCCTTTGAGGCGAAGAAGCGCCAGACTGTGGTGATGCTCTCCGTGGTGACCGCCCTCTTTGCCGCCGCCTACCTGCCGACGCAAATCTGGCACCTGTTGATGTTCACCACTTCAAGGGTGTTGCCCAAGTTTAAGGGTGGCTGCTACGTGTCCACCTTCTACATGCTCTGCTACTGGCTGGCCATCAGCAGCTGTGCCCTCAATCCCTTCATCTACGTCTACTACAATGGCGAGTTCCGGAAGGAGGCGCTGAAGTACTGGCTGTGGTTGTCCTGTAGAAACAGAAGAGGAGAAGAAGGAGGTAAAGGTGGTGATCAGACTGAAGAGGAGCTGAAGAAGGCTGCTGCTGAAGCTGATGCCGATGCTGTGGAGCACTCAGGACTGGGTGCCAGCTCGGAGATGGCGGACGGCACGATGACCAACAACAACAACAGCAGAGATGGGCTGGAGGAGAAGGATGAAAAGAAGATGGAGGAAACAAAACTTGGGACTGTTGATGTTTAATAATAACTTTTTTATTGGAGTTTATAAGAAACATGTTAAATTGTATGGCATAACCGATCAAACAAAAAAATTAAACGACAAAAACATAATCACCCGAGAGACTTAAGGGGTTGTTTCGTAGAGTGCTTGTGACGAGACTAAATGCTAAACACCTGCTACAACTTTATGTTTTCCCTGTTTATTTTCCCTTTTCCCTCTACAACTAAAATCCAAATGCTTTTGAGCACACTTTTTTCCTCCATTTTCCCCAATCAATTTCCTCAGATAACACCCTACACTTGAAAAAACAGAAGCAGCAGCTACAACCTTCAGCAACTGTCATTTTTATGTTTCCGGCATAACCAAAAAAATTTAGCATGGCGTTTGCACAGTCTTTGTTTGCAATTTACTAACTTTTCAACCGCCGGTACAACAAGCACGAAAAAGAATGGAGTCTACAACCACAGTCACATTCAACTCCAGCCTTCTGTACCACATGATGGAGAAAGAGGCCATCACCGTTCCCTACTCCCACCGAGACGTCTTCATCCTCTTTCTCTACCTGCTGACGGCGGTCACCGCCATCACCGGCAATGTCTTCGTCTGCGCCACCATCTACCGAAAGAAGAAGCTCACCTCCACTACCTACGTGCTAATTTTCAACATGGCCATCTCGGACATCCTCGGCGGCGCCGTCATCCCCGCTCAATGGCTTTTCTGCTCAACGGTCCTCCTGGAGACGGGCATCTTTTTTCAATCCGTTTGCGGGCTGATGAAGAACCTGCAGGTGCTCTCCTACTACGTCTCCTCGCTGACGATGACCGCCATCGCCTATGACCGCTACAAGTTGGTCTGCTGGCCGATGACCGCCCGACTGGGCGTCTCCGTCCTGCTGGCCATCGTCTGGGTCTTGGGGCTACTTTTCATCTCGCAAAACTTTGTGCTGATGCGCGTCTCGGAGTACTTTTCCCCTACAAAAGTATTTTAGAACATTTAAAATAAAAACACAAAACCTTTCTAAAACCTCTATATTTTTCCCCATTCAGGGCCTGATCACCTGCCGCATCGTCTGGCAGTACGCCTCTGTGGGGCTGATTTTCCGCAAGGTGCGCATCCTCGTTCTGATGGTCACCCAGTACTTCATCCCCCTGGGACTGGTCGTCTTCTGGTATGGAGCGGTCGTTCGCCAGGTCTGGTACCGACAGCAGGTGGGAACGGGTGGCCAGGACGCCGACAAGCGAGCCAAGTTCGACGAGAAGAAGGCGCAGACGATCAAGATGCTCATCTTCGTGACGGCGCTCTTCGCCGCCTCCTATCTGCCGACGCACGTTTGGCACTACCTTTTCTTCTTCACAAAGGTTTTTCGCTTTCAGAAGAACTCCTGCCACTCTTCTACAGCCTACATGATCTCCTACTGGCTTGGTATTTCTAGGTAAAGAGAGGAGGCGTTTTTAACTTAATTGCCAAGCTCAACCTCTTTGTTTTGTCTATTTTAGCTGCGCCTACAATCCCTTCATCTACTGCTACTTCAATGGCGAGTTTCAACGAGAGGCACTTCGGTACTGGAGAATGGTGGCTCGTTTTTGCGGTTGCACCTCAGTCACTACATCGAGTGAAGATGGTGGGGAAGGAACTTCCAGCGGTGGCGGTGGCCACTTGGGGGTGACCACCTCGCAGACGGACTCCACCACACTCTAAAAAAATTTTTGCAGATATATCTTTAACCCATTCAAATTATGAATCT
>JAALOO010001510.1_pt1 | contig 15431 bp, 10 predicted proteins | sample 7257641 | NCBI WGS metagenome assembly JAALOO01 (sample SAMN14085613, study PRJNA598686) | mite metagenome | biome: ENVO:01001000; feature: ENVO:01001002; material: ENVO:01001226; isolation source: single female mite from University of Michigan culture on fish food culture... ...
CTCTCTCTCTCTCTCTCTCTCTCTCTCTCTCTCTCTCTCTCTCTCTCTCTTAAACTCGCATTCATCCGAGTCATCATTTATAACGGCAGATAGTGCTTCACCGAGTGTTTCACTCGGACTCGTTCCAGCCCTGCTGCTGATGCTGCTGCCGCCGTCAAACGAGTTTGTCCCAATCTCCTCGAATCTCCTTCTCACTTCCAAGTTAGACTAGAAGTTCGGCAGACGATCTGCATGCATGCCCGTTCGCCGTTTGCCTGGCCAAACACCGATAGCAGCAGCAACATCAGCAGCATCGTTTGTTGTCGTCGTTCACCACCACCACTACTGTTGATGCTGTTCCACTTACTTTCTATCCACTGCTGAGATGTTGTCGTCCTGTCGACCCTGACCGATAGCTGTCAATCGAATAGAGCTGCTGCTGCATACTTCACTTCACGCCTGCTCTACTTTATATTAATACGCAAATAGAGATGTAGCAGCAGCTTTATGATTTTTTGTGGTAGTGGAAGAAGTAGAAGAAGAAGAAGTAGTGCTCATACCGGTGCAGCAGTGACTAGACAGCAAAAGACTAGAAAGAAGCATCGATGCAGAGGAGAGAGAGAGTTTGTGATGATTGTTCTATCAAAAACTGTGAACTACCAACTTCCTTCCTTAGTTCATTTTCTTAGGGGACAGAATGGCCAAAACTCATTTGGTACTTTTGTATGAGGCTACGCAGATTGAGGTTGGGTGTGAGCTGGTGGTCGTGCAGCAGATCGTTGGTCATCGGACTGGTGCAGTTCCCCTCAAAAATCCACTTGGTGATGGCCGCCCGCTCGTAGGTGCTCCCGTCCGCCGCCACCACTGGGTCAGTCATGAGGTCCTGCGTAATTGGACAGCAGAACTCCGCCGGCCGCCGACAGCTATTCAGCTCGTCCTCCGCCAGCTGCTGCCACAGCGGGTTCTTCAGCGTCATGATCGCCCGCAGGATCTTGTTCCGGTCTCCCAGCGGCTCTATAATAGTGAAAATAGAGAAAAAGAGAAAGAAAATGCTCCCTGTCAACAAATGATAAAGAAGAGCGCCGAGCGAGCGCCGAGCAAACCGCGGCAAACCTATTCGGAGGTTCATCAGCAGCGAGTCGTGCGTCAGGTGGAGCAGCTCGAGACCATCGAGGTGATGGTCTCGGAAGGTGGCCGCGTACCGGGCCAGCGCTGGGCCCAGACTGGCCACCCACTCGCCCACCTCCGCCTCCGTCCACTCGCCCACGTACTTGTCCGAACTGAAGGCTTCCTTGCTGCCATTTCCGCTTCCGTTGACCTCCGCTTCAGTGGCCCCCTTCTTCGTGTCAATGCTGATGCTCTCCTTTCCTTCAAGGCTGTCAATGTTCCAGATGATCACCGTCTGGTCGCAGCTGCCCGTCGCCAGAAGTTGATTGTCGTCGGAGAAGGCGCAGCTTGTGACGTACCGCTTGTGGCCCTCCAGGCGGTGCACCAGCGTGCCGATGCGAGCGTCCCACACGATGACCACCTTGTCGCCGCCGCTGTGCAAAATAATAGGTTTTATAAAAAAGTTCTAAAAAACTGCACTTCCCACTTACGCCGAGGCGAGCAGATTGCCGTCCATGCTGAACTTGACGCAGTTGACATTGCCCGTGTGGCCGACCAGTTTGTGTGAGAGGGTGATAGTGCAGCTGACCCCGGCCCGGACGTGCCACAGCTTCACCAGGTCGTCATTGCCGCAGGTGGCCAGCAGGTAGAAGGCCTGCAGTGGCCCCTCCGCTACGTTCACCTCGTACTGCGAGCTAAAGTCCGCCCCGAGGACGCCCAGGTCGTGGGCCGCCTCATGCGTCAGCACGTAGTTGACATTGCCCTGCTTCACATTCCACAGCTTCATGTCGCCATTGCTGGAGGCGGAGACGAGGTAGGCGCTGTCCGGGGTGAAGGCCGCTCCGGTGATCTTGGCCTCGTGGTCGGCCGAGGCCTTAATCTGCCGACGGGTGCTGATGTCCCAGACGACCAGCGTCTCATCATCGGAGCCGGAGGCGAGCAACGCCGAAGAGGGCGAGAAGCAGACGATGCGAATGGCGCTGCCCGACTCATGTGCCAGCTTTACCACCTGCTCTCCGGTCTGTTTTTTTGGATTCTTATTTAGAACCGTAGAAAATTGGTATTTTTTTTTGCTCGCTTACCTGACTGTTCCAGAGGATGATGTTGCCGTCGGTGGAGCCGGAGGCGATGATCGTCCCGAATGGGCTGTAGCGGACGCAGTTGACGCCGTACGCGTGGCCCTTGAGCGGCGAGATGGTCTGCTGACGGAAGAAACGCTCCTCATTCTCCGCCTCCCAGAGCATCACCGTTCGGTCGTTGCTGCAGCTGACCAGCTTTCGCTGCCCGTTAAAGTCCACCCAGTTGACGTCTGACTTGTGGCCGTCGAGCACCTGGAAGAGCGGCGGACTGGAGTCCATTTCGATTTACTTTGCGTAAGTTCTTCTCCTAATGGTGAAACTTTTGTGTGTCTGTTTTGGTTTTGGTTTGTGATTCAGTGAGTGTGTGTGTGTTCAAGTACTAAAGTTTTGACGAGTGGGTCGACTGCCGGCAAAGTAGAAAAAGCGGAGAGACATGAGCGCGACGGTGGTTGTTGTTGAAGAGAACTTTCAAAACAGCATTAACTGAAAAACAACAGCAAAAAATTGAAGAATGAGCTGAAACAGAAATGGTTGTTGTTAAACGATTGCTGAACGTCGTCAAACCACCACCACCGATGACAATCTTCTGACACTGAAGAATCGATCCTCAATATTTAGTGTGTGCCCCACCAGTCAGTCATTTCAGTTGGTTGGTTGACTCCATCAAACCTAGGTGTTGCTGTGTTTGCACACATTTCGACTACTTTGTGGTGAGGCCGAAACTTCGCCAGCATTGGGCTTCATTTTTAACCGTTATCGACCGGCGCAATATTAGAGAGTGAGGCAGTGAAAACTGTAAACGAGTCAGACCATGGAGGCCACCAAAACACAGACTGCAGACGCTAATTGGCTGCACGACGGCGACGACGCTGGCCGTCTCCAAGGCACCAGAATCTTAGAGGAAAAGAAAGAACAGGAACTAGCCTGACTTCAATTTCGGGCACACCGAAAAGGTACATTGTACAAAAGGTAACGGGGAAGGGAAGAAAAAATAGCCACCACCACTGCTTGTCAAATAATTAAATCATTGCAGGGGGTGAAAAGGCAACAGCGGAAGAAAAGGAAGAAGAAATTCAATAACAACCAGTCACCTCCAAACCATCAATCAGTGGTGGGGAACACGGTAGTACACACAGACAGGTGCACCGAGGTGCTACTGATGAAAATTCGATTCAATTCCGCTCAACAGCTGTGTACAAGCTGAACAAACTGAACTGTGTGTGTGTGCTTGGGGTGATTTGGGAAACAATCAAACTAATCAATACCACAATTCCTATTCAAGACAAGTCTTCTTTTGGTAGTGGTATCCACCACCGCCAACAGTGGCCACCACCAGTACACCACCTTAATTAGTTAGTTGGAAGCTCATCTGCTTAATTAAGTTTTTATGGTGTCTGCTTCTTTATGGCCGTTCTTTACACAGTAGCTCGCTATCTCCCAAACAATCACCTGTACCTTTTGCGATAGGAAAGTGGTACTGTCGTACGGTCGTACCGTACTGTGACGCAGCCCCTTCAGCAGCTGCTGACTCTGCAGACAATGTTTCCCCAGTAGAAAAAAAGTTGATGCACGTCCTCTTCGAGCAGTTTGGGTATTGCGAGGCGAAAAAGGATTGCCTCATCGCTGGGAGGACCGCTACTTACGCTAACTGCGTGTTGAAAATGCTCTGTGGAAGGTGCACAGAACTCCTCCCCATTTGCAGTGAAGCTTGTTCTGCATCTTCAGCTGAACTGAGTAAAATGAAACTCTCTCCTCTCTTGGCAGTGCTTTTCTCTGTTCTTTGCTCTGTCTCTCTGTGTTGGCCATCTACAGACGCATATTTGTGTGGCTGTTGTCCTCTGTTCTCTCTTCTAAACTTACGTTTTGTTTCTATTCTTTGAAAGTTGACAAGTTTCGTATCCTCTCGTACCCTTCCATTTCACTGGACTGCCACATCCACCTCTTCCACCAGGTCTTCCAACCATTTACCAATGGATTCGACACGGAATGATCGTGAATCTCAATCCTTGTCCGCAAACGAGGCTCCGCCGCTCTTTCTTCGCCGCAGGTAGGACAGTTCTTTTTGGCTAGGCTAACCTTTGTTCTCATCTTTTTCCTTCTTTCTTGCTGCTTTAGTCGAAGACTAAACCGTACTGGCGCTGCTTCCGATGATGTTCCCTATTCATCTGGATCCTCACAGCCTCGAGCAGCTGCAGCAGCAGCAGCAACTGCCACAATGGCAGCAACCACAACATCAGCAACGTCCACCACTCGCCCAGTACCTCGTCACCACTCTACGTGGATTTCGCAAAACAGACAGATAGAACGTCAACGTTCTTTCTATCATAATTACTATTCAAAGTAACTTTGCTCATGTTTTATTGCTTCAGCTTATCATAACCATTGTTGTTTTAACCATTCAGCAGTCGCAACCGAAGTGCTACGCAAACAAACGGTGATTCTCAGTCAGTTTCCCCGCCCAGTATCCCTACAATACCTCAGCAAAGGCAAAGATCAGGATCTCTGGGGGCTGCAGAAAGCAGACCCCCTGCAGGCGAATCATTTTCAGCTCGAATTTCACAATTGGCTGGTACTGTTAGCGAAGAAAGCATCAGAAGTACGTCACCTTTATCGTCAATGTTAGATTTAACTGAACTTGGAGAGGCTGAACCGGTCTTTAACAGCGCTAGCACCCAAACATCGACATTTCCAAGACCTACGAATCGTCGACCACCTTCTCCTGATGAATTTTTGTCTCGCCCCTACGAGTTTGTCAGCCCTACACCAACTCCAATTTCAAATCCGACCAGACATGTTCGAGCGTTGCCTCTGGTAGCTCGGGTTCCTAATACTAACTTCTATGAATATCTTCAACACTTCGGTGCTCTACTTACCCGTTCAAATACTCCGGCAATATATGTTTCCGATCTTTCGGGACGTGGAAATGCGGACAGAGATGATAATGAGCCGATTGATGTTGTGGACCATTTAAACTTTGAGGCTATCTTCGGACTGGATGGAAACTTCTTCAGTAATGGCCTAAGCAAGCAGGACATTAATCGCCACACGATCTCTTATGAATACAAGGCTTCAGCTCCTTTGAAGCGAAAGCGAATGAAGACGGAAGACGGTGAGGCTGCTGCCCCCTCTGCACAAACGTCGACTGCCACCGCCAATGACGGCTGCTCCATTTGCCTGGACAAGCTTAATCCTAATGTCACCGTTAGGTAAGTTTATCTTTTGTAGCCTACCTTTTCAAAGTTTATATGATTGTTTTCATTTTTCTTCTGACCACACGTTTAGACGTCTTCCCTGTTTGCACATCTTTCACATTAAGTGCATCGACAAGTGGCTGAAGCAAAACAAAAAGTGTCCTATCTGTCGTATTGCCATCACCATTAACTACGACACGCTGATAAGCTCACTGGAGTCGGGCAGCAGCATCGACCAGTGTCTCAGTCAGCAGGAGTCATCTTCGCGACCTCTCTTTCGGCCAACTATCACCCTCCAGGTGGCCAGCAATGGAGGACTGGCTGCACTATCTAGCTACTTCGCTAGTCCCTCTGCTGCTGCTTCGAGCTCTCGCAGTGGTGCCAGTGGCAGCAGCAGCAACAATAACAACAACAACAACAACTAAGCTGATCCTTGATCGTCTATCCTGCTTCGGACCTCATCTAATCGCAACAGAAACACTTTCCCAGTAAGGGACACTTTCAACAGTTTCGCTGATCAGTTTACTCTGTTTACCTTAGTGGTGATTTTTACACACAAATTCAAGTTTTTTCCTCAAACTCACAGCCCTTTATACTTTTGTTGTGAACTTTCAGCGCCAAGCAAGCAAGTTTGCTATCTGGTCAAGAAACTTCATTTATACAAGTAACATTTACATTTAAGCTGAACATTTTACTTGTGCCTCTTCTACATTCTCTACAACACTTTTTTTCCTTCAAATAATTTAACTCTGCAAGACATCCACATCATCATCCTGACGAGTTCACCCTTCAGATGACATCTCTCTGTTTTACCTGTTTTTAAAAGCTTGCAATAGTACTAATTTCAAGCAATCTATTGGTAAGTAGCACGCCCCCTAAACGCACCAGTTCTTTTGTAGCAGTGTCCCAAAGGGTGGCCTCTGCTACACCAGGTGCTTGACCACTGATCTCTCACAAATGAGCTGAAGGCCATGATGTGCTGTCTTGGTCAAGTCATTTTAAAGATCACAATTATTTCTCATAGTCTCAGTACACACAAACATGAATTTTCTTTTCCCTCTTTCTCTATAGTTATACACACACATCTCAGTTTCTGAACCAAATACCCAAACCCTGTAAATCTGCTTCTTTTTAATTATTGTTCACAGTGTGTTGTAAAGATGCGCTCACCAGTTTGTGCTGCGTCTCCAGTACTTTACCCCCTTGATGTACATAAGCACACTCACACACACTCCCTTCACACCGCTTTTATCCACGCCATATCCTTTTCATTTTAAAAACTCTACATGAATTATCTCCACTTCACTCCACTGTTTTTAAGGCTGGTCAGGATACTACTCACCCAAGCCAAGCCAACCCAAAGTTTGGGTCCCAAACACGCGGTCATACACACTCACACACCACATTTCCCACTGGCTATTTTTAATAAAATTGATGTTCAACACTGTTGCCGTCAACGCTCTTTTTTTCATCAGTGATGACGATTCGGTATTGGGATGAAGCACAGCTGTAGTAGTTGCGGGGCAATACGAAAACGGCCACCAGTGGCATTCTCCGCCGGTCCAGATGACGGCAAGAGGCAGGCAGTGCAATTAATCACAATTTGCAATGTGCTAATGCTCTTTGCCTTCTCTATCTCTCATTCTGTTGTGACTGTTTTTGCGGCACCAGAAGAAGAAGAAGAAATAGTAGTCAGCTTGCTGGCCAAAAATAGAGCCACAACACAGAGAGAGAGAGAGAGTCCTACCACCACCACCGAATCCACTTTCGGTAATTCCCTGGTGCTGCTGCTTCATCACTGCTTCTTTTCTCCCCTTCTCTCCGACAGGCTTTCCTCGTTTCTTCAGCTTTGCGTGAATCTTCTTCGTGAATAAGTCATCATCATCATCTCTTGAGCGACATTTTTTTCCGAGTCAGTGCGGCCCAACAAGGCAGCGTCAAGAAGAGGAGGAGGATGTGGCAACAGCAGCAGCAGTGCTATCAGAATCAGCCATCTCCTGCAGCTTACAGATGGGGATGATGATGGCTGTGGTTGAACTGAACTGAGGAGTAGTGCCCAGCTACTTCAGGAGAGCCCACCACGTGGCACCAAGGATGCAAAGCACTTCACCGTCACTGTCACTGACAGGGGTCATGTCGGCGTCACTTTTTTCTTTCAACAGCAGCAGCAGATGTACAATCAGTGATAAGAGGAGGAGTGCTTGTCAACAGCTACGACGATGACAGCTCTTGTTTCAACTCTTCACTCATTTTTTCTGCCGTTCATTTCTACCCAGCCCCGTGCACGGTGTGTTTGTGACAGAAATGTGAGTGAGAGGAAGGGAGGGAGGGAGATAGGACAACTGTGGATGTCTGCAAAAACAAATAATGAAATGACAGAAGCAACCCCGAATTGACGCGGTGTTGCGGCAGAGGCGGCGGAGGTCGATCCTGAACCGAAAGCACCGTTTGCACGCCAAGGGAATCCATGTTCCAAATGGAGCAGACACTGTGGTGAGGTAGTAGTGGCACAGGCTGCTGCTGCTGCTGCTGCTAAGGCGGCAATTCTCCTTCATCGTCTTGATTGCCTTCCTTCTACCCTGATCTGCCACCACCACCACCACCTAGTTGCTCCCTGCTCTGCTTTGGTTCATCCTCTCTGCCGTCGGTGTGTTGCTCGCCCTGACTGACTGCTCTGCTCTTTCCATTACTTTTCTCGCTCTCTCTCTCTTTCTCCCACTGGCCAATTCATCATTTCGCTTCCATCGTCGTCGGCGACGGCGGCGTCATCGGATGCGATTGCATTCGCACTACCAGAACCAGCACCAGCCACAGCCACCACCACGACCACCAGTCTTTCTCTTTCTCTCTCGTTTTCTCCCTTCAAACTGCAGCTTCTATTCAGTATTCTCGTCGCCGTCATGTGAGAGAAGCAGCCTCTCTATTTCTCTCTCAAACGCTGTCGACTGTATGGCGACCACGCGTGCACTGCACGGCGCAGTTCAGTCTAGGCACTGTTCCACTCCTCCTGACGGCTCCTCTTCCCTTTACACTCATTCAATTCACTTGGGCAATCGAAGAGAGTGTGTGCAGTAGAAGCAGAAGACACAAACACAGAGAGACACACACAGACGCCGAAGAGTACCCGAATCGGCAGCACATGGAGTCGCCGTGTGATTAGCCGCTTGTTTGCGCGCCAAAGAGCATCTCCTCCACAGGATCTCTTACCACCGTCGTCGTACATTCAACCAGGCAGGCACAACTGTCGGCGGCACTGGAAGCGCAAGCAGTTTCTGCCGGTACGGTACGGTCTCTTTTCCCACCGGTTTTTACAGCAACACTCACCACTTGCCTGCATTCTAGTCCTAAAATACACCCGATTTCACCTTTTTGACTGCACACCCACTTCGTTTTCTCTCTCTCTCTCTCTCAGTGACCTATGATCTTGTCTGCATCTTGCTTGATCTCCTCAATCGCTCTTAACTGCTGAAATTCTGTTCACCCAATTGACAACTCCTAATGACAAGTATTCCCTCACTGACAACTCCTGCACTCCCCTTTCCATCTTCTTCTGTTTGGCATGATTTGGTAAACTACCACTGCTGTTTTGGTTGCTGCTGCTGCTACTACTGCTGCCAAACGCTCTAAGCTCCTGCTCGCACCAACTGTCACTTTTCAGCTGTCTTCGTGTTGCTCTCCTCCTAACCAACGCGCACAAGTGGTTCTCCTCCTTTCCTTTCTGTGGAGCCGTCTTTCTCTCGCCCATTGTAATTATCAGCCAGTGCCAAGTAGTGAATGTCTCCTGTCGATACTTTTTCTGCTTTTTCAACTTCATCTCTTTCATCTCTTTCTTTTCTCTCACTCTTTTCTTCACTTGCTGTCCGCCAGATAGATCTTGGCAATGCAATCAACATCTCCAATGAAGCACACCATTTGACACCAGTAACTGAACACCCCATCGTTCACCACTAGCTGGGTAAGTGAAGTCTGGAGTGCTTTTTCTACTACTACTTTTGCCACTTTTGTACAACAACGAGCTTTGTTTGTTTCAAAAATTCTGTCTATCTTTGGGCCCTTTGCTAAGCTGCACATCTGAGCTGAACTCTTCTTCACTTGTGTGCTTTCTAAAAATGTGCATTCCACAGTCCACGTCTGAGCACTTGGCGCACAGCACAGTGCAGCACACACTAATTGGATGCAGCTCAATTTGATTAACTCTGTACTCACTAGAGGATGCTTTCTTGATGGAAATGCAGCATTCACTAAGCATTCATGAGCGAATGAGAAGACTGACTGACCCAGAGAAAGAGAAAAGCGGCAAGTGATGGCTATTCGGCTCTGCAGTAGTTCTCCGAAACAGACATGTTCTCTTCGTGTTCTAGCTTGTACCATTGCTCACCAAATGCATTCAAGCTGATACTAGGAAAATGCTGATGAAAGGGGGCTGCCTGCCTGCCAGCCTGCCTTTTTCATTAGGATATTTTTCTTATTTGCAGTGGGCATTGTTTTGTCAGAGAAAAGCGAACCGTACTAGGCAGTAAGAAAAGCCAAATTTTTTCTTGCTGTTGCTGTTGCTGTTGCTGCTGCTGCTGCTGCTGGCCGCTCCAGCGAGCACACTGCCCGGCGTGATGTATGACATGAGACCTTATACCCGGACAAACATCACACAGCAGACATCAGACATCAGACATAGCTGCCCCCCTCGGTTGGCTGGTGACAGCAGTAAAAACCTTAGAGGAGTACTCACTGGTTTGCATCGTCGTCTCTGTACCCAAAAAGAAAAAACTGGCCTGATGCTGTGTTTTGGCGAATGTACAGCCTAAACAGCAGCAGCCTGCTGACAAGCAACCCCCTCACTAAGAGCGACTGAAGTGGAATGCAGGATATTTGCTTGCCAGCACTCACTGCCGGGCGCCTCATTCATTTCATCTGCCTCCTCTTTCCTCCTTCTTCTTGGTGCATTCATTCAGTGGCTCTTTCGTTTGCTTCTTCCTTCGTCCATTCATTCCATCCCGTTTGTGCGACCATTGTCTCACATTCCAAATAAACTTTCAATTTTCATTTGAGCACACACACAAAGGCGCAGGCAGGCAAACAAGCTCTAGAAAAGTACTCGGGGGCTAAAAAGAAGTAGAGAAGAGGAGAGGAGAGGAGAGGGTGGAAGTTTTCCAGTGTTTGTCCTAGTTGCGACTCAGCAGCAATGCAAAAGCGCTTTGAGCACACAAACACACAAACATCGACTTTTTTTCTTGGTTGCCCAAAGTCAGCATAATCGAGTTGTACGGCGTCGTACATTGTAGTGCTGCTGCTGCTGTCCTGTGCATGTGTTTGCTTCGATGATACATTAATTTTGGTTGATATCCATCGGCAAATCCATTCATCTTGTGTGGGCAAGAAGAAGGGTCAGGAGGGTATTCAGTGAGCTTCGGTGGTGGTGGTGGTTGCTGTAGGCATTGGATGACAGAGTGTGCACAATCTGCGGACACAGTCAACGAGGCAGGCACATCTATCTCTCTTTCTCTATCCAAAAAAAGGCAGCAAGTTGGACAAGTCATTTGACTGCCACCGGAGACAGGACTCTTTTTTCTTCCTCCTCCTCCGCCGCTGCCTGTCTCCCACCGTGAATGTACACAAACAGTCAGTCAGACCTCCTTGGCGGCAGTGACAACGACAGTAGGAAAGACGGCGGGGAAGTGAAAGAGTGGGGGGGGCAGAAAGGAGATCTGCAAAATCAAAATTGAATCGTTCTCCTTCTCCTCCTTCTCATTCCTGGTTGGCTGGTGAGAAGCAACCGAATTTGCCTGACAGCAAACACACGTTCTCAATAAATCAATTGCCGCTGGATCATGTTGCGGCGATGCGGCAAAGGCAACGACGACGACGGTCGTAGCCTGTGCACAAATGCACACATTCTCTCTCTGCTCAGGACTGGGTGCTCCAAGAATCCAAGCGGTCCACAGCAACACACAAACACACAGACATACATTGGCTCAGAGAAAGTATGCACAGAGAAAGAGTGTGCTCTGTCGAAAGTACATTGGAGGAGAGAGGAAAGAGGAAAAACAATGCCAAGAGGAAAACGTCACCGCCAAGCACACACGGTCGGCCAGTGTGTCTCAAGAATGAAAGAGCTGTCGCCACACACACACGAACGTCGTCCGAGAGTGCCGGGCGGCTTTTTCCTTGCCAAATACTCACTTTTTCTTCTTCTTCTTCCTCTTCTGCCGTTCATTCACGCATTCATTCATTTTAGCGAGCACCGTGCTGTACGACGACGACCACTAATGTCAAGGAGTGGGCGAGTGAGATTAAGAGCACAAGGCTAGTGCACAGGCGGCACTTTCGATGATTAATGCAGAATCGGAGGAGAGAAGGAGGTGGAAGAAAAGAGGAAAGAGTTAATTCGCTTACTAGCCTGATAGTTAGCTGGAGTTAGTTCTCTTTTCACTGAAGCAGCAGCGGCAGCAGCAGCTGATAATGCTAATCAACAAGGCACTTGGCTAAAGTGTCTGTCTGCTTTTATTTAATGTAGTGTCTGCTTATCTGCAGCCTTTGATGATGATGATGGTGGTGGTGGTGGTGGTGGTGGTGGTTGTGTTTTTATTCTTTCTTCTTTGCCGTTCACTCTCACTCTGATTGGCCTCAATCAAAACTCGTCAGAACATGTGTCCACGGGAGCATGCACCGGGGTTTTTGCTACAATCTTTTTTCGTCACATGCAAATTCAGCAATTTTTCTGCCATTTTGTAGATTATCTCATCAGAGCAACTTTTGCTGTTGTTGCTGCTGCAGTGCACTACCAAACTGTACCAAACTGCCTGGCAGGTCGATTTTGAAATTCAAATGGCGTTCACCTAGAAAGTGCCATTTCAGTGTCTTCTCTGTGTGGGAATGTGAATGTGCCAGTCATGGCCAGCAACCAACACCGCCAAACGTGTGAACACACACACACACATTTGCGATCAGGCGTGTGGGCAAATGTGGTTTCAGTGGAAGTCGGCAGACACATAACCACATTGAACAGAAGAGTGAACAGGGCTCGGGCAACAGGGCGATTAGATTTGATTATTGTCGCACACTTCTGATGTGATGTGATGTAATGTTGTTGTTGTTGCTGACTTTCCACTGCAACACAGATTCCTCTCTTTTTAACTGTCACCCCTTTCACTCCCTTCACTTTCGCTCAACTTCACTTTCAATTCTCGGTGCAGGCATACACTATGTAGCTGGTTGGCTGGCATCTCCATCATTTCTCTATTTGGCGCCCAGCACTGCTGCTGCATAATATAATCATCTTATGGAAATCTGCTGCTGCCTCCTTCCAGTTCCATGCAGTTTTGACGCAAGTCATCCTTTAGTTTTCGATTTATGCAAAACTATTTCAAATATGCCAAGTCAGACATAATGATGATGTTGTTGTCGTCGTCGTCGTTGTTGTTGTTGTCGCATAACAACAGACCACCTCTGCTGTACAACAATTCTTCCTCCTTTTCCCTGACTGTAAAACCAGCGGTGGTCCTGCAATTGCAGCATCACAACACATTGCCATGTCTTTTGTTTTTTGAACATGGTGAATTGCAAATTAGAAAGAAAGAGAGATCGCCTGCGTCAGTGAAGAGGCAGTTGGTTGGCTGGTCAGTGGAGCGACTGTTGAGGCAACCAGAATAAATGGTTAGCCTTCTGCTGCTGCTGGTAGTGTTCTTTCTGTGAATGGCACTGGCAAGTGGCTGCCCTCTTTCGTCCTCGGTAATGAATTGCCAGCACAGCACAGTTTATGGTCCGGCACCATGGTACGACAACCCAGTGAACAGTGCAAAAAGCAGCAGACAGTGCTCCTCTTGTGATTCTTCTGCCCTAAAAGGCACACATAAAAACGCGCGGCCGCGCGAGCGCAATTTTCTTTGGGCCATTTCCACTTAATGACTGGTTGACTTATCTTACTCTTTCCCACCACCACCAGCACGACGATGACCACCACCACCACCACCACCACCAAGAAGACTGCCTCTTGACCGTACACACACTCTTTAGTCTGCTGTACTTTTAATGGCCACTTTGGTTGCATTTAATGACTGAATTGACTGTCCCACTGTCCCCTTCTCCCTCTGGCTCGGACATGCACAACTGCTTCTGCTGCTGCTGCTGCTGTATCACTGATGTCCACTGCCCAATGAATTTGATTGTCTACTGCTGTCCCTCACCGCACAATCTACCTTTGGGTAGAACAAACCTGCTTTTCCACCCCCTTAATGAGAAGAGTACAAAGTAGTGGGCTATTCATTCCCCCTCCTTCTTATTTAACTATGTCAACCTTTTTAGTCCTCATTTTACCGCTCTTTTTTCCCTTCAGTCGTGCTCAGTGTTCATTGTCAGCCAGACAGTAGGGCGGCAGTCTATGTTCTGGCTATATTTTGGCCAGTTTTGGTCAACACCAGCACTACCACCACCGCCACCACTACTAGTCTGGCACCCTAATGGTCATCATTAGTTTATCTTAATCGCACCCGAGCATTTGCTGGCGCCAAACAGTCGCAGTCGATAATGACAATAATTAATAGACCGATAGGGAGGAAGAGAGAAAGTGTGAGAATGAAAGGGAAGATCGCACCAGCGGTGGTGTCGGTTTGCGCCTCATCTTCCCCTTCCTCCCCACTGACTGCCACTTTTCAGATTGGGTTATCTCTATCGACAGCTTTGCTGCTGCCGCCGCCGCCGCCGCCGCTTTCTTTTCCCCTCTCTATCTGCCTTACTTAATCACATATTCTGGAGGTATCACATTTGCAGTGCCAAGCCAAAACTGGCCGACGAGTGCCTTGAATGCCAAGAAAGTGGAGCCAGAAAAATAAAAAGGAGAAGAAGGAGGGAGACCAAGAAAGCAGCTGCAGCTTCAGCGGTCTGCTAGCAGCAGCCGGAGCTGGAACTTCATCTCGCCAGTCTCGCCTTCTGCTGCAATTAATTAGCAAGTGCTCCTCTTTCCTTTTTTCTTCTTTCCTTGCCGTACAATAATAACAACAACAGCATCATCATCATCATCATCATCCTCACTACCACACTGGCCACCATGTTTCTCTTTTAGTCTCTGTCAATGACTGTGTGTGTGGTCTCTGTCCCAAACATAGATGTCTCTCTTTTTGTCCAAGTTCAGTTTTGTCCACTGCCACCAGTGTGTTCACTGAAATGTCCCCTCTTTTTCCTTCTCTTTCTCTTTCCTTCTCTAATCACCCACCACTGAGGCAGTGTGTAATTGCTCAGTGAGACGCGTGCTGTGCTTTGCCGATAACAGTCTTATGTGTGTCTCCCTGCTCTATTCTGCGAGCTGGTGCCCAAGCAATGTCAGTGGCAGTAGCAGTACAGTTAGCCTGCTTTTTCCCAACTCCTTTTGCTGTTCTTTTTTGCTGCGTCAACTAACTAACAAGCCAAACGCACTGCTGCTTCGTAGCATCTCATTTTACCACTGTCACTGCTGTTGCTGATCTTTTCCCCTTGCCCTTTGAGCGATTTTGAGGCCTTCTTTCTCTCTCCCTTGATGTGCTCATATGTCATCGGTTAAAGTAGTCGAGTGGAGCTGCTGCGCTGAGAATCAAAGGCAGCCTAAAAAGCCTAAAGTGGTCGTCTAGTGCTGGTGATGGTGTTCACTGCTCATTGCTCATTTTCCAGTTAGAGCCACTGACAGACAGCCACTGCTTGTTCCGCTGCTGTTGCCGCCGCCGTTTTTCGCTGTTGTTGGTGTTGGTATTGCTGGTTGTATATCTCTTTCTTTCACTCTGAATTTCAGTGTTGGTGTTTGTGTTTGTTTGTGCTGCTCTGCACGTAATAATAAAAAATGTGCCAATGCTCACAGCAGCAATGCTCACTTCAGGGCTACTGAAACAGCAGGCAAACAGAGCGGCAACAGAAGGAAGAAGAAAGAGAAAAAAGAAAGATCGACACACTTGCTACACTTTTCATTTCATCCCCATCCCCATCGCCTTCCTTTGCTGCCTTCTGATCTTGCTGCTGCTCGCTTTCTTTCTCCTCTTTTTGTTTTGGCGCCTTATGTTGGCTTCCCTCTCTCTCTCTCTCTCTCTCTCTCTCTCTCTCTCTCTCTCTCTCTCTC
>JAALOO010001511.1_pt1 | contig 15428 bp, 11 predicted proteins | sample 7257641 | NCBI WGS metagenome assembly JAALOO01 (sample SAMN14085613, study PRJNA598686) | mite metagenome | biome: ENVO:01001000; feature: ENVO:01001002; material: ENVO:01001226; isolation source: single female mite from University of Michigan culture on fish food culture... ...
ATATTGAAAGCCTTAATCCCTAGCAAAGAAATAGTATGCCAAAAAAGAAGAAAAAGTGCCACACAAGACAAATTACAGTGAATTAAGTGGTGTCGAAAAAGGTAAAAAATCTAAAAAGGCTGTTCAGTTTTCACCCGACAGTGTGAGAAAACTTTAAAACAAATCAATTGACTTGTAATTATGTTTTTACAAAGCATTTTAAATTGCATTAAATTTTTATCAATTTTTAACAATCAGTGTCATTTCCAATGTTTTGTTTGGTATGGTAAACACAAATCATTAGGTAAAAAGTTTTTCCTGTAGTTGCTTCACGTGCACACTGATAACAAAAAGAAAAAGTTAAAGCGAAAAAAACAACAATTGAGTTGTGAATAATATGAATGTACTGTGTGCCGCTGTTAGAATGCAAGCCAGTTAGTTTCAACGCATATAAATTTTAACTTAATTTAAACAATGGTCGACCCAAAGATGAAACAATGTTGCCCATTTGCAAGCCCAGTTTGGCGACCCTTACACGTGGCTTTGCTTGCTTTAGGATGCCTGGTTGTAGGGCAATCAGTGGCAGTGGTGGTTGTAAAGTGGGAGACAAAAAGCATAACCAACTTTGCCAATAAAACTGTCAAATTTAAATCATCTCGATTAAATTAAAAAGGTTCTGCTCAACGTACTTCTACTGTAATCTTGCATGCAGTAACTAGTGTTTTTGAAAATCGAGCAAAGACAGAGCATCACGAGCGCAAACGTCAATTTACGAGTGCAACCATAAAAGTTTGCTCGTGTTTGGAGTTTGCTGCTGATGTCGTTGTTTGCCTGCTTGTAATTCAATTTACAGCCTTAAGCAATGTGCGAGGCAAGCTTTGGCAGAAAATGTTGGTACGCATGATAAAAAAATATTTTAAGTAAATTTGGCCTGTAAAATATGCTTCCTTTATTTAAATCATCATCATTATTTCTTTTTATTTTTAAAAAACAATCTCCAACTTTGTTTGCAAAAACTGAAGCAAACAGTGATAACATCACTTTTTCTAATTTGCTAATTTTTGAGTAAAGAATAAAAAAGATAGAAGCCCAATCTGCTAGTGCAGCCGCCAAATCGGCGGCAGAATGTGATTGTGCCTTGCATATCGTCGCAATCGGCAGATTGACAAAACAACACCAGCACCAGAAGCTTTTTTGACTGCCGCCTGCCGCAAGTTTTTCAGAATCCTGAATGCCGACAGAAAACAAAGAAGTCTTTTTTCACTTTTTTCCCTCCCATTTGTGCCCGGTGCACTTTACAGAGCATTTTATGCCCGGTGCTTCGACAGCAGCCGAAGCAGTGCTGGCGGTGGCGGCAACCGTTGACGCGGGCAGACAAAAAGCAGCCATTGATGAGAAAACGCTACCGATAGTCACCGATTGTCAGTGCCCCGAGTGCAACGAGTGAAGAGTACAGCTACTTCACTAATGGCTCTTGGGCCACACTTTTTGTAGGCCAAATAAATTATCGAGCAAAAGAGAAGTCACACGGCGCCGAGTGCAATTCTGCAAACCTCTGCATCTGCATCAGCATCTTTGGCCAAAGTTAGAAAGCCAAAAGAGAATCTCTGAAAGAGAACCAACAGCGAGTGTTTTTAGCAACTCTCATCATTAAAAGAGCATTGGCTGTCTGTCAAATTTTTATAATTAATTAAAGCTCAATGCGAGCGAGTATATTTAGAGGCTACAGAAGTAAAATAGTGACAGTGAATGGGTGACTTTGCCATTCTCAATGACACCGACAACTCAGACGCATTTTTGGATGAGCAAGTAGAAACAGACCATTAATTACAACTTTTGGCCAACTGTTGACGAGAAAAAAAGAGCAAAAAGAAAAAATTTCAATGGTTGAAAAAAAGGATTCCAATTAGAGAAGTGAAGGACATTTTCACCAGCACTTTCACTAGTCAGTTTGTGTCAATCGGCAAGTGCTGATGGAAGAACAAGATGTGCCTGCACAAAAAGAAAAAATCAGGCTGTTGTTAACACCACAAAACCGCGTAGTAAGATGTAAAGTAGTTAAGAGGCTCACAGCTTACAAAACTTACGAAAGCGCACAGATGAACACAAAAGCAGGCGACAAGAAAATTAATGACTTTTACATACAAGCCTGTTGACAAGTGAAATGCAACACTGCGTGGAGGAAAGCTGAAACACAGTCCTCCCTGGCAGATAGACTTTTTCGAAAATCAACTTGTGCAAAAAGGAAGTGTATTGACACGATGGTCATTAATGCAATGATGCCATTTGCGGCAAACGATAAATCAGCAGTCATTGGGGTTTGTTTTTTAACGAAAGGATTTCCATTTCTGATTTGTACTAAAAAATGACCATTAGCTGAAAAACAACTTTTATAAAATGAATAACTTTAATTACCAAAAAAGCATGACAGAATACATCAAAATGTTTGTAATTACTGCAAAGATTTGTCAAAATGTCAAATACTTGTTGTACTTTATGTTAAAAATTTTTGTTAAAAAATCACTGTCTACTGTCAGGAAAGTGTCACTCCTTGCTTTTTAATTAAAGAAACCCACTTTGTCATGTAAAAAACCTAAACAAATCTTGTTAGCACTGCTGCTGCAAAGACAATGGCCAGTGTGCAGTCAGTTCTTCCTGTCACACTGATCATCTTCACTCTATTGTTTTCTTCTTGTGATCTGCCGCCACTGTCCGCTGTTTTCTGCCACCCAGATTCTCATTTTTTGGCTGCAACAGCAGCAGCTGACATTGCTGGTGGTCGACTTTACTGCTTACATCACCACTGAACTAATAATAACACGCACACCGAGGGAAGATACATGCACAAATTAATCGGCAACTAGTGAGGCCTGTGGAGCTGGCGGTGGCGTAGTGAGACCAGTCTTGCGACAAACGTCTCACGTCTTCCTGTCGTCGTTACGCCACCGAGTGCTGTAATTAATTGAACAGACATAGTGAGTGACTGCCACTCTAAAGATGACTTTTACAAGATGTCTACTGCTAAAAGATGTCTACCAGAGCGAGTGCAACAGTTTTTTATCTGGAAATGCAGAAGCCCGAAATAGCTGTACCGAGACAATGAACAAACAATGGCCTTTCAGTGTGGTGACAGTCGGCATGATACCGCTCAAAAGGTTACTAACACGCAATGCCATTGTGAAATCACTTAAACTTTTTAAATTACTTGCTTCATTTTTAAATACAGAGAATGAATATTAACGGTTTAAACAATGCTGTTTTCCTGAGCAAACAATGTAACAAAGAGGATAGTATCATTATAAAACAGGTTGCTTAACGTTAAACAAGAAGTAGGCATCATTAGTGCCAGGTGAAACTATCGTTGTGTATGATTAAATATCCAAATGACATCATGAAAACTGAAATAAATATAGTGATGACAGGCAACGATGAAACACCGGTGTAGTTGTCAAACTAGGGTTTAGAAACTGTTTCAAAACCTGCCCAAGTTTTTTAATTAGCCTAAATGTTTGTTTTTGATAAAACAATCACAAATGGCATACAATCGCAAAAAACGTTTTTGACAAAGCTTACTACCCGGTCTTTTCTGGTCATTGCAGAATGGTCAACAAACGAAAAAAATTAAAAAACGTGCATTTGATAATTTTTTAATTTATGTGAGAGATGTACTTCAACAGCTGCTATCATCAGCACCAGAACCATCACTACCTTCATCATCATCATCATCATCATCATTAGGAGTTGGGCGTCAGTGCGTTGCGTCCGCGTTTAATGACGCCCCAAAATCTGGGCACAGTGGGCAGTGTGTCTGTCATTAAACATACACAAAGTGACGGCTCGCTTCTGTGTTCAGTCTTTCAACCGCCATCTTTCCTTCACATTGTTTTTGCCCTCTCTGCCATAGACTACTGCTCTTCTGCAAATCACCGCAGGCGGTAATCGATGGTCTGGCAGGCATCTGCACTGCGTGTCTGGCGCCCAACTGTCGTCCGGTCACCGTTGGCCTCAGTCAAGCCTGCTCGCCGGTGGTCTTCACCTCTGTGCATAATTAAACAGGCCACTTTTTCCCATATACATCACCCAATGCATGAGAGAAAGACTGCCGCTGCTGATGCTGACTGGCGTCGCCCAAAAGCCATCGACATCGCCCACAACAAACTCCCACAACGTGTGTGTTCTTCTTTCATTCGAATGCCATTTGGGATTTTCTTTAGGATTGTTGAAGCAGAAAAACCCTCCTCTTTTTTCCTTTGTTTAATTGTCCGTTTCTGCAATTACGAGAATGAAAAAATTGGCAATGTTTTTTGCTTCTATTAATTAATTGCTATTGACTGTCATCGACGGGTTCATTAAGACAAAAATCGTTGACTTCTTCCCTTGATTAATATTGCTCATTTGCTAGCGGAATGCTTCAACTACTTAGAAGGCACCTTTACTTGTACATGCACTAGGCTTTCTTCAGTTCCTATCATCGAATGCTCAATGAAGCGCAGCAGTGTGTTGCCGTGAGCACTGGCAGAGAGTCATCCCATTTAGTCTGACTGTCGCCCAATCAATCAGTGGGGTGAATTACGAATTGTCGGCGCCTTTTATAGAGTCCAACAAGTTTGGAAGATTGTTTTGATTGAGTTTGAAAACAAACAAGGCTACTGAAATTGTAAATTGTACAACTACTAGAACAGTTAGTGCTTGGTACACTTTGCAAAAGGAAATCAAATGTGTGTTAAGGCCAAAGAACTTTGGCTTTTGTAACACAAAAAGTGTTGCACTAACATTGGGATTAGTATTCTGTCCAATTAATCAGTATGCAAACAAAACAGTAATTTAAGTACAATGCACAGTGGTCAGGATTTAAAAAACATTTTCATCAAATGTTGCCGAGTAATTTCAATTTTTCACAGCAAGCGTTTTTACACAACAAAAATAACTTGTATGTGATTTGAAAAACACTGTTGTTTTGGCAATGACAATCTAACGTGTTATTTTTATAGGACACATCTATGACACTCTGTCGTGCCAGTTTGTGTCAATATTTGTTTCAACTATTGTTTCTGACTTTGTGTGTGACACTGCAATACAAAGTAGACTTCACTTGGCACAAATAGAAAGTCATCACTGTTGGTGCACAAGCAAAAGAATGGAGAATAAAGAATGCACTACTGGTGGCCCACACCCATTGATCGGCCATTGTCAGTGGTCACGTCTTCAGGAAAGTTTTCAATGGCGTCAATGGGACAGTCACGGAGGGCAATGGATGGCAGATGGATGGTGGTCATTCAATTAGAGAGCGTGCAAATTGATTTCACTTGCTACAGTGCGGCCAGCATCAGAAGCAGCGGCAAACAAAACGACAAACAGCCAGGAAACAAACAAACAGCAACGGTCTGCTGCCTAATTAAGTGGTCTCGGTTTCAACAGTACTGTCAAAAATCCTTACCTGAAAACGACACAGGAAAAAATACAAGGCGTTTCTTCACATTAAAAAGTATTCAAATTGAATGAACAATTCTTTGTGTATTCTCTGCTCTAATGCAACCACACCGACTCACCACCGGCATCAATTTGAGCGAAATATCGTGCACAAATTAAATTCACATTAACCCTGACCGAGGGACGGCCATACTGGTTACTTTTGGTTTATTTGCATATTTGGTGGCTACAAAATAAAGCTTGGCCAGCACTTGCATTGAAAGGTGACAGAAACAATGGCAGTGGCAATGTCACTAAGCCAGTGTTAGCCATGCAATTGTCAACTTGTATTTAAACACTTCCAATTATGGTCACTTGTTCATTTTCAACTCTCTGACCAGGTCAAAGTTTATGACGTGAGAGAGAATGCATTTATATGCAAGCCTATAAGAAGAATGAATCATTTAAAAACATTTAAAAATATTTTCACAAAGCGATAATTACAGTCAAATCGACAACTAAAAGCGAGAGGCAATTGCGATTAAAACTTTGTTTTTTGTTGTTTTCTTACTCTTAAAAAGTAGATTGCACAAGGTTGGTGCACTTTGGACAAACTTGCCAAGTGGCAATAAAAAAGAAAAAGTGCTTAGGTAAATTTACTTAAACCTGGTAAACAGTGCATAGTTTGTGGCAAAGTAGTAATGAAAAACCAATAATAGAAGTTTGATGAAAGTGCCACTTGTCATGCGAAAGGTTCGCAACTGAAATTGCAAAAAGCACAAGGCAGCTAGAAAATTAGGTTGCTATTGAACAGGTGAACTAACACAACAACAATTGTGAACCTGGTAAACTGGTAATGAGGTAGTGCCATAGTAAATATCCCATTTTCGGATTGGGCGGCTGACCAGCAAAACACAAAACAGCAATTAGACTTACTTCAGATGGCCTCCAAACTACCCAGAGACTTTGTCATCAAAAGGCAGTGTCCTATGAATGCAAATGTCTGCCACCTGTCTGGCTCATTAATCTGCCCATCATCGCAGTGTGCTGAAAATGGAAATGATGATTCTTCATAAGTACCCAAAAGTAGTACCTACCTGACTACTGTCGTCTTTTAAATTGCCACCCGGTGTCGGCAATGGCACTGCTGCTTTCCCGGTGGCCAGAGTTCTCTGCCATCAGTGCCATCACCACCATTGCAACCACTGCTTTTGCTTAATTGATTGACCGCCCCCTCCTCATTGGCAGCCACAACAGCAGCAGAAGGAAAATGAGCAAAAACATGAGCAAGGCGAGAGGAGGGAGTTTGCGTGGTTGACTCATGCAAAAAAGGTCAATTTCAGCTTTGTAGTGAAAAAAGTAAGAAGGAGATAGCTTAGAATTGCAAGTGCGCGCATCTAAACGAGCTTTTTATTGTCCAAGAGCTTCTAATGGCAACTTCTTTTTTCTCAGTTGCAAATTTACGCGAGCACATTTAAATGGCCACCGCGGAGAAAGAAATGACGGCAGTTACTTAGTGAAGACAATGTCACATCAGATTCGGTGTCTTGTCCTCTGAAGCACTTTGTTCCTGCTCGACTGAACACCAGCGCGATTAGTCCTGTTGGTGCTGTTGGTGATGATGGTGATTTGTGGACGGCGGTATATGTTTCCACAATGAGTACACACCACACAGTGGACTTTCAGTAGAGGAAAGTAGCTTGAAATCAAACAAAAAAGCTGTCCATTAAGAGTTTAACTCAGTTTTTGCTAATCGTCAATTTAAATTAATTTGCACAAAACTTGAAACTGCCAAACTTGAAGTTTGAAATTGACGTGTTTTTGCTTGTAAATTACTGCACTCAAAAAAGTAGTGATTTGCAGATCTAAAAAAGCAACAAATTACACAAGTAAAATGTTTTTAAGCTCGAAACATGTGATCACGTTGACAGTGGTAAAAAATCACACAACTTGCTTGAAAACAAAGTAAATGAAAGATTTTGTCCCCAGAGAGCAAACTTGTACAACACGCAATGATCACATCAAAAGGCAAATGGTGTGTGGTCAGAGGTGCTGCTCGATCTAGTCCTCCGTATAACAGAGTAACTTTTAATTAATTTAAACCTAATTAGCAAAACATCTTTCTAAAGAAGAAGAAGGAAGAAAAACTAGGTGCTGAGAAATTGTTTATATTCTTGAGTCAATTGAATGTGAGGTAACAAGGTTTGAGGACGCACAGCTTCACACTGCGCCGACCAGGTTTTGCTCTATCATTGAAAAAAATGTTTTCTCGTTGGTCGCCTTCTTGATGACAGCCCACCTTGTTTCTGTCGCGTAACACGGTAATTAACGCGGCGACAGGCAAATTGATTAGTGCTCGGAGCAAGTATGTTAGCTCAGCTATGAGCAGCAAAAGCTTAAAGCTTTAATCTGCTCAAGTTGATGGTAGTGGTAGATGATCATTAGAAATGTCAGCGACTTCTCTTTTGCGATCAACAACTAGTCGACGTCGTCGTCGTCGTCGTCGTGTCTTTATCTTCAACTTGCTCACATACACACTCGCTGAACCGCCTTTCTTGTTGTCAAACAAAAGAAAAAAGACCCGTAATCGTTATGGACTTAGTGAAATCAATTAAGTGCCCTTCTGAAGCTTTTTGAAGGCCAGTAGTTTTTATTTAATCATATTTTGCTGTTGTCTGAAACAGGCGTTTTGAGGATGCAGGCAACCGGTAAGCAGCTGTGTCTTTGACCAGAGAGAAAATGGTGACAGAGGTGACTTGGAGGTGGCAGTGGTGGTGGTGGCGTGGCTGCCTGCAAAGAAGGTGGCAATTAGAGCGGCCAATTGAGTGGTAACGTCGTGCCAATTCATCAGCAGGTGAAGCATGCTTCGCAGCAATGTTACTACAACTCCTGCCAACTAGTCACTGTGAGAGTGAGTCTCCTTTGGTGCTGTTTGTGTGTGTACTATGGCGCATAATGGAATGCGAATAAGAGGCGACAAAATGGCGCAAAATGTGACATCACTCAGTGGAGGAATGCACATCTAACCGAGAGTTAGTTGCAAGTTATACTGCTGGTGGGCGAGTGAGCATGCAAATGAGTAGCTTCTCCATCTCTCTCTCTTTTTCCTTCCAAACAGCCTCTCTACTGTGGCAATTAATATGTACTGCTCTGCAGGTGGTAATCAACTTTCAATTAGCGTTTGAGCAGAGAGAGGACAGTTTACATTGACAGTCACACTGTACAGGCGCAAGAAGGAAGGTACTGTCTCTCGCGCAAGCGGTGTGCGAGTGAGGCATCGAAGCATCGAGACTCTTCGCTTCACCTGACACTGTCAACTACTGCGTGTACCCTGTTTGTCCGTCTTCTGTCTGCACCGTCCACCCGGCACTGTCGAAAGCAAAGGAGAAGATGATGGAGAAGGGCAGAGTGCCGGTGACGCTGCTCAAGGTACGCTGCCCAGTCGCAGAGGCCACTTTAAGCGGCCCAATTATTTGGCACTACTTCGGGCGTTCTTCTTCTTTCCACTGATGAACTCTGACAAGCAACTCGAGGGTGCCCTTTGCAGGCAAATTAATTTCCACTCAGGTGCCATCTCTTCTGCCGAAGCAGCTCTCAACCTACCTGCTTCCCTCTTTAGCATTAGCATGTCATGTCCGTTCGCCGAGTGGACTCTTGGCCCTCTCACTCTGTCACCGCTCACTGCTTTCGGCATCTGTAACTGCTTCTGCTGCTGCTGCTGTTGCTACTTCTCTCGGTGCTACCCGCGTAATGCTGCAATTAATCGGTGTCATTTACAGTGCAATTTACAGTGGGCAAATTAGCCAACAAACGACAACACCGGAGAGATAAAAACAGCAGCAGCAGTTAACAGGGAACGAAGTACACAGAAACCGACGCCTGTGAAGTACACGCATACATCGCCTGATAAGAGGAAACAGCTTGTGCCTGTGCTCACCAGTGTCAGAGGTCAAATGTTGCCTTTTTGTTGTTGGCAGTGCTTCTCCAGTAGCAGGTGTCGGTGTCGTTTGTGGCCAGGTAATTGCGCACTTAGTGTGCAAGTCAGCTGACGGCTAATAATGACGCTGCCAGAACGAAGCAGTGCAAAGGACATCTGAGCAAGAGGCAACTGAAACAAAACTTCACATGGAAAGAAAATATTCAGTGCCTCTTTCTCTGTCAAGTGTTGATGGAGTTAAAGCATGTGAGTGCGTGTGTGTTTGCTTGAGTTCATCTAAAATGAGTTTAGCAATACATGAATGTTTAAAAAACAAAAAGTTTGAAGTGCAAAGTGGCAGAGAGGGAAAAGACGTCTCGAGACCTCAATCAGGCGCAAATTTGAAAAAGGGAAAATCTGGTGGTGGTTGAATGGTATGCGAACGCCGTAACGAGCTGCCTAGTGTCAGGCTGATCAGCTTCGAGTGAATCATGCAAATCGCAACCACTGAACAGTGCTGCCTAATCAAGGCGCCCTCTTCTGCACTTTATGGCCTAGAGCTTTTCTTGTTTTTGAGCAATTCAGCAATTAGAGCAGCAAGCAAAGAGTAATGGGGTGCATAGGGTGCAAGGCAGCACTGCTCTCGGCTAAACTTTACTTGTGTTTACGGAATCTGTCGTGGTGGTAGTGGTTGTTGTTGTTGTTGTTTTAAAGCAAAAAACTGTGGGCGATTTAATCAGTCAAAAACGTGGAAAAAGATGACTGTACCCAATTCAAAGTCCATTAGGTAGTGGCTGTGGCTTTGAGTTGAGGGGTGCGAGAGCCGCCGGTGATCAGGCGGTCTCCTTCAGCCCTCTGATGGCAAGTGGTGATTGATGTTGGGCGAGTCTCCTTCCATTCAATCCACAATTGGCCGGCTCGACTTTGGCTCTTTCTTCAATTGCCAACTTTGTGTGTGTGTGTGTGTTTGCCGGAAGGTACGCACACTATGTCGAGGGATATTCTGCCGGTGCGGGTACACACACACACACACTGACAGTGCTCGTACCAGCGAGGTCTCCACCCAAACAATGGTGATCGACTGTGATTCGCATTTGTAGATTGAGTGAGGCAGGAGGAAAGTGAATCGCAATGAGGATACCAGCACCAAATCAGCAGCAGCAGCCGTCTCATCGATTGTGTCGGCGGCAGTGTCAGTACGTGTCGTCGATCTAAATCAATCGATTCCAATCGATTCACTCATTCTGTCATTAACATTATTTTCATCTTCGCACCTAATCAATCGCCTTCTGCCACTTTCTATCGGTGACCGCGCCATAAAAAAGGTAATATCACTCAGCTGGCAGGGCAGTTGCAGTTCTCGGCAATGACCGAAAAAGTTAGTTTGTAGCTGGTTCAAATTAATTTAAAGTAGAGGTGTGCAACAGAAAATAAGAGAATGAGTGTCTTAGTGTTTGGTGGCAAGGATGATTAAAAATGAATTAGTTTACACGCAAACATTTGTGGTTTTCCTCGGGAAAGTGTTGTCTAATTAGTCAGAGGCACTAATCAGAAAGATGGGCGCAGTAGGGCACACTGATGAAGGTCTTCAGTTGCCCATCCGGTTTACATGTTCGCACAGCACAACGCAGATTGCATGGTCAAAATTCAATTGCCCATCATCCACGGCTGAAGACTCAGTGACCGGCAACAGTGATTAGGCAAATTGAATTACCTTGGCAATAAAGGCAAGTGGAGGAATAATACCACGATTCACACGATACAAGTCGAGAAGCGGAATTATGACTTTGTGACTATCTTTTCTTCATCAAAGTCACTCATTTCATTCAATATTCAAATGAAAGTTAGAAAATGAAAAAACGAAGAAAGAGAGGCAATAGGAACAAAGATTAAACAATTGCAATTTGGTTTCATTGACGTTGTCTGTGTGTTTCGGTGCCATCAATCATTTGGCCTGACGAACAATGGGGCGCCATCGAAGTCGATGTGATTCATCAGTGTGGAGATTGAGCGTCAGAGGCAAAGAACTTGGCAATTGAATCGACATTCTGGAGACGCCATTGTGTGAGGTCTGCTAAAGCTGTAGACACTACCTCACCTTTTGATAAAGTTGGTTCATTAGCTAACAGTTTAATTTATCGCTGAATAGATTGAGGGTTTATTCGTTTCTAAGCTAATCTACTCAAGATGAGCCAGGTAATTGAGTCGATTAGGATACACCAACAAAGACTTCGGTCAAAAACCATTGTGTTTTAAGCCGACAATTTTTCAGTTTCACAATAAGATAAGTGTAAAAACAAAATGAAATCTGAAATGATTTCCACAATTTTCATTTTTTGTGTTATGAAACAGGTAACGCCATCTTCTGCAAAACTCAAACACTTTACACAAAAGAAATTTTCAGTTGATTTTTAAATTCTGACATTTTGGACTAGAACAGACCATGACTAGAATGCTAGGAATAAGCTATCAATGACAAGTTATCAGTTTTGGCAAGCGCCAATTATAAATTCCATTTATTAGTAGTACAAAATGAGTAATCAGTTTCCAAAAAGTAAAATACATGTCTTAGTCTGTACAAAAGTGAGTATTTACTTTCAGTTAAACTCAGCCGAGCAGATCATCTGAGGAGAGCAGTCGATCAATCATAACCGGATGAGAGGGAGCTCGTTGCATTAGACGAGGCAGCCGCTCCAGGCGTTCAGGTAGCTCTCTGCAAAAGTCCGGCCTAGAGTGAGCATCGAAAGACCAGCACTGCACCAGTAAATCTTTGACATCTCTACCTGAACGGAGCTGACCCATGGCTGGTTTCACGCCTCTGCCCACTCGCCAGATGATCGCCTCTGCTGGCTGACCACCGAAGGGCATCATGGCAAAAAGTAGCTCAAAGAGGATGGTGCCAAAAGCAAAGACATCACTGGCAAATGAATAGGGCAGATTGGGACTGGAAGCGCCTCGATGACGGAAGCAAAGTGAACGCATTATTTCCGGTGCCAGGTAAAGTAAACGACCGACTGGAAGTCCGTAATTGGAATGGTTGATAGTTTTACCCTTTGTCAACTGAATAAAAGGAGACGCCGCTAGGCCGCTGTAATCGGTGATGATGACAGTGGTGCCGTTCTCAAGAAAGACGTTTTTTGAGCGTAGATCTTTGTGAGTGATGGAACGACTGTGCAGGTAGCCCATGCCCTGGCAAAGTTGCTTGCAGATGGAGACGATGCGTTTGACGTTGAAATTGATGTCCTGGCTGATGTGCACATGATGGTGCAGGGTGTTTCCCTTGCAGAGTGCCGTCACAATGGCAAAGTGGTGAGGCGGTCGGGCACTGGCGCCCATGAACAGCAGCAGGTTGTCGTGGCGTATCTTCCGGTACGTGGCCACTGCCTGTCGGAACGACTCAAACTGGGCCAACTCCTGGCGGACACTGGCTGTGGCACGACTGCTCGGCGTCGTTTTCAGCAGTCTTATGGCCACCGATCCATGCCACGTTCCGCGGAAGACAGTGCCTACAGAGCCGGAGGATGATGATGAGCCGCCGATTGGCTGCTCAAAGTGAAGCTCGTCAAATGGAATGTTCCACTCTCGGGAGATGAGTGATTTAGGTCGACTAGAGGTGTCCGCTTGCTGATCGCCAATTTCCCCAAAGGTGGGTGATGGTGACGCTGGTGATGTCGGCCTCGTTCCATCGTGGTCACTTTCCAGCACCGCCCAGAATATTGAGCTGAGGGAACTTTGCGTTGAGGTGAGCGTGGCAGAACTGTTGATGAAGCTGCGGAAGGTGTCGGTTGATTTGCCAATGCTGTTGTTGTAGTTGTAGCCGTTTTTTGCATCACTGAAGCTCTGGTTGACTACCTCGAGGAGACTCTGCTCAAGGAGAAGACAGGTGTCAGGAGCCTGTCGGACGCATTCAGCATGGAAGTAGGATTTGCAGTCCCGGCACTTGTAGCCAAGGACCATCTGCTTCTTGCAGACATTGCACGTCTTGGGAATGCCAAAAACACTGCCATTAAATCGATGGGCAACTCGCCGGCCGATAGGACTGTTCATCGCCGCAGACTCAACTGCTGCGGTTCAACTTACACTGAAGGCGCACTACATCGTACACAATCGCACACACACACACACTTTTCTACAATGGGTGCAGGCGTTAGTCAATGGAGAAAATAAGAAGTACTATGGTGGAACACAATACACAAAAGAACTAGATTTCAGTTGGCCGGTGTTTTTTGGCTGAGAAGTGGCACCAACGGCACCGCCACTGAGATGGCTAATTGATGTCTTCATTGCATTGTTACAGCTCTGCACAGTGTTGGATGTACACACTTGCGTCAGCAGCAGCTGGCAAGTCAACCGTTCTCTATCCGCCGACTACTGCCGGCAAATCACTACTGGCGACTCACCCTGGCACCACTATCACCACCAGTTTTACTGTCACCATTGGCGACATCACAGGCGAAGGCAGCACCTAATCAGCACCATCATACATCTCCTCCGCATTTGCACTTACTCATCGTCGTTGTCGATTACCTCGATTAGCATTTTTATCGGGTTTGTGTGTGTGTTGTGGTGCAACAGTGAACACATGTGAAACACCATCATCAGTTGCAGTAGCAGCGTGAAAATAGTTGTTATTTTGTCACCACCGAGCACAGTCAATCTCCTCTACACTTCATCCTGCCGAATCCTGGAAAAGTGCATAATCACACTTTACCCCTACGTGCTCATGATGCAGCGTGAAAGCACTAAAAAGACCTTCTTCACTTGGCAAACTGCTTTTGTTATCTTGATATTGAAAGTCAAGATGGTTTTATCTTTTTATTGTTTTCCATTACTGTGCATTTAAAACTGATAAGTCACAGAAGAGTGAGATTATCATGCACCCGTTACTTGATCAACCGAAATTTAATTACAGATGTAGTTCGTTTTTTGGTATTATTTCTCTTCGAAGATGCCATCAAAAACAAACTTGCTAACGTCAAGTCGCTGAGTAGTGTTTTCGGGTTTTCCCTTGAGTGCTCGATTGCCGATTGCAAGGATGGCTTCAACCTGGTAGTCATCACTATTGAGACCAATTACCTCAGCCACTTTCTGCGAGTCATAGCCACCTGTTGCATGAACCACCAAGCCTCGTGCAGTGCCTTCAAGAGCCATGGCCATCCAGGCAGCGCCTGCATCAAAGCTGTGCGTCGCCACCGGCAATTTGTGGCCTCGGTACTTTTCATATTTGCTCGAAAGGACCACTACCAAAACGCCTGCATCTTTGGCCCACTGCTGATTGCGGTCTGTGAGCAATTCAAAAAATCGATCCCAGTAAGGACCATCTCTCTCGGCGTAAACAAACCTCCACTCTTGGAGATTGTATGCGCTTGGTGCCCACCGAGCAGCTTCAAAGAGAGACATCAGATCTTCGTGATCAACTGGCTTTCCATTCATGTGCTTCATTGATCGGCGAGCAAGAATGAAAGGGTGAATCTGCCTTTCAATAGGTCGTTCCTGAAAAAATGTCCAAATTGAAAAAATGAAAAGCAGTTGATGAGTTACCTGAATGGCGTCTCTGTCGTACTTGTACATGGCAAGATTACTTATTTTGGTAGCCCCTGTCAGATTTAAAAAATTCGATGGTCAGTTTGGGTGGAAAAGAAAACATCAATTATGCAATGTTACCATTGGCAGTGAGAATGAGGTAGTGACAAATAAATATCAGTGTTGAGAATAGGTTTGTGAAAGAACACATTTTGATGGCAAGACGGAGGGTGCCGAAGCTTATCTGTGAGCGCCCTTTTATTGGCACAAAAACCAGTGAAGCATAACCAGTGCTTCTTACTTTCCCTTTCTCAGCAACTGTCCACCATGAAGACAATTCTGCATTTCAGCTTGCAGAAGCTATTTATGGCGACAATAGCTAGGCGCAAAGTGCCGATTAGGATGTTGCGACATGCAGCTGATAATTGCAGTGTGCGTTGTCTTTGTTTTAGAAAGGTTGTAGAGTCGACCATTTTCAGTTCAAGTCTGCTGGCAATAGTTCCCGAGAATAGCAAATACGTAATTAGCTCAACTAATAGCCAGCTAGGAAATGTCCACCGTTACTAATGGACTCGGATATGCTGTCGTACAGTGCAACTGA
>JAALOO010001512.1_pt1 | contig 15421 bp, 12 predicted proteins | sample 7257641 | NCBI WGS metagenome assembly JAALOO01 (sample SAMN14085613, study PRJNA598686) | mite metagenome | biome: ENVO:01001000; feature: ENVO:01001002; material: ENVO:01001226; isolation source: single female mite from University of Michigan culture on fish food culture... ...
CGATGTAATTTATAGAATCATAAATGTAAACACAAAAAAACATATGGAATTAATATATGAAGTTTTTAACTGGCCGTAATAATTACTCTCAAAAATCAAATCCTGTTGAGTTTAACGCCAGTAAATAGGTATCCGTTAGCTTAGTATTCAGGCAAAAACCACAACTCGATAACTTTCACGGTGTATTTTTTAGAGTCAAAACAAATCGTATAGAACTTATTCGGGAAGTTCGAAATTACGATCTTAAAAATGCACCCGGTGTTCGAATCACCTCAAGTTTGGTATCATTTGAAAGATGCCATTTAGCTTGTTTGTTGTGTGAAAACCGTTTCTCGATATCTTAAACGATGTAATTTATAGAAGCAAAAAAGTGCGTGCAGAGAGAGAAACATCATTTTTTTAGTGAAGTTAGATTATTTCTACTTGAAAATATACTTTTTTTTGCATCAAAACGTTGCCTAAGTGATGATGCCCTATTACGACAAGTGATGACTGAGTGTGCTCCCTTTGCCATTAGCCCTTCGTAAAGGAGCAACAGTTAACAGTCAGTAAAGGTAGCTGCGTGTGGTTTCACCTCAATGTTTTGGCTTTTTATGCTATTAATTTACCTCGTCGTTTGCTAATTAATTAGCAGCGTAGACGAGCGTACGAGAGATGACGAGCAAACAAACAGTCAGGCAAAGAGAGAAAGACATGTAAAGAGGACCAGTTTGAGTGAGACTCCTCACTCGTGGCCAATTGAACGTCACGTCGATGAAGGCAAAGTTTGATTTATCTGACAGGGCAAAGAGTAGTGCAAAGGATGGAGCCAATGAAAAAGGAGAAGAAGAAGTGATGAGTTGAGCGATTGAAGCTAGTGATTGAAAAAGAGGACGATTGTATCCGTGTTCTTGTTTGGCGTACTACTATTATCCTCAACTGAAGGTCGCGCCAAATGACACCCAATAACAGTCTGGATTTGTAGAACTTGCGCAAAAAATTTTACGTCACGGTCAGTTGCCGGCAACACAGTTGAGGGTCACTTTCTCAACCAAACAAACGACGGAAAAGGACTGTGGTTTGCCCTTGCTCATTGTTGTCTGACTTGCAGCCACTGACTAAGGATAGTGAAACGGATGCGGCCAGCGATGCAGTCATGAAAATTCATTCAAGATTGTCTGTCTATTTGTCTGTGTGCTGTGTGTTATGTGCTCTTACGTTACCCGCAGACACTGGCTGGTGGTGATGACAGTTGCGCTGGTCACTGGCAATGATGGACGATTCTTTAATGTTCTCACTAATGACACCAGACTTTCTCTCCCTCTCACTTTGTGTCTACTGCACAGTCTTTTCAACTGCGCACCTTCAACTTCACTGACTTTATTACCTATGACTTTAGTCTTTCTGTCTGCCACCACCACCACCACAACCGTATCCAGGGTATCACTGTGCTCTGTCGATGATGATGATCATCATAATCACTCACTCATTCACTCTCACACAAAAAAAGGTAAAGAAGGTGGACCAGTGCAATGTAAATTTAATTAAGCAGTAGAATAGGGATCATCATGAGTGAATGTGGCATTGTTGGCGCACTCTATGGCAGAAAAGAATGATGAAAACATCATCAAAAGGGGGATATCACTTTCTTATTCTTTCTTTCGTTTTCTTTTACTTGTTTTGTTGTGGCTGCTGCAACTTTTGTCACGCTTTGAGATTGATGAAGACAAATTGTTTTCTTTTCTCTACCCCTCACCGCTCACCACTGCCTCTTCATATCGCTTTCATTGTAGCTTTCATTAATTGTTCTTTAATTGCAATCACACGCACACAAGACGCAACTAGGCGATTCATTAGTGTGCCCACCATCACAGTCTTTTAGGTACGATGATCTCAGTGATGATGGTCTGGCAAATCGTGTTTTGCTCTCTGCATCAGTGGCGATCAGCTTGCAACTGTGTGCTGCTCTTTCCTCGCTTGTTACCTTTGACCTCCCGACCTGTCATCAGGTGCATTAACACAGGGGGAAGTTGCAACACAGCAGAGTTGTTGTTGTGGGTAGAAAGTGCCTCCAACTCCACTACTTAGCTGGCTAATAAAGAGTGAGTGAGTTTTTTCGCGGCAGCTGCTCAGACACCAAAACTGTTTGACTATTATTGTAATGGCAGGTAGACTTCTTCTTTTTCTTTTCCTATTTTATTATTAACTACCTTAGGAAAAGAGTCTCTGACTCTGATCAAATTGCTAGGTTCACCTGAGAGGAAACGCACACGCACACACAACTGCCGATGTGTCATTTGATCAGTTGACCATCTCTTTCTGCACAAGGACGACGGTCAATCGTTGTCGATCGCGACAGTTGCCATTAGTACACACCGGTCGCCAGAGCCTCCTCCTCCTCTGAGGACTCTCCGGCCATCATTTGCCCGCCGCCATCTGATTCAGATAATGATGGGCCTTGTTCTCCTGTTGTCCTCCTCCCTTGCAGTGTCCGTGTGTGTCTCTGTGCTAGGGCCGATTAAGAAGGTGCACTTAGTGCGGCTAGCCCATCATATATATTCATATGTGGAGGCACTATCTGCTCTGCACGCCGAGCTGGTCCCACTAATCTCATTCATGCATGCTCAGACGATTGCGACAGGCTGCTGCTGCTGTTGCTGGCGCGCACTATCTTATCTTGTCTCGGTGTCTACGTGGGGCACCTCTGTCCCTTAGCAGAGACACACACGCTCTGCTGGCAATGGGCCGACGACGTCGCAGTCGACGACGACGAATGCTAAGACCACTGCTAAGGAGACTTTCTCTTCTCTCGGTCTGTCTGTTTGCCTGAGCCACACTGGGCCCCGACTGGCGCGCGGTGACGAAGCGGCGAGATTGATTGCTGATGATAGCTGACTGCTCACTACAGTGCCGCCTAATGACGGGGGAGAGTGAGTGAGCTAGCTAAGGAAAGCGGCCACTAGCTAGTCCAGTAAGCTTCCTCTCCTCTCTTCTCCTTCACCTCCACTGGCCTATTTGTTCTCTGCCATACACTGCCTCGATTCTTTGTTTCTTGGCTGCTGCTGCACAAACATTTTGTGGCAGCAGGCCAAATTGCTGCTGCTATGGCTGTGATGGCGCAAAGCAGGGCTAAGGCCAGCTAACTGGCCATCTTCCTCCTCCTTCTTCAACTTCTCTTTCCATTCCTAATTACCCCTAATGGCACTCCACTGGCAAACCGTCTCCTCTCCTCTCCTCTCCTCTCCTCTGCACATCTCACTTGCATGACAAACAGGCTTTCTCTTTCTCAACTTCAAGTGGCCCCTCATCATGGCCATAAATTGGCCTGCTCACTGAACACTGCTGGTCGTGACCCCCTCTTCACTTTTGCTGTCCAGACTTTGTCGGCACCAGTTCTGCACCAGTTCTCTAGTAAACACACTGCTGGCACTAGCACTGAAGGCATCTCTGAACCCCTCTTTATCATTTCACTCTCTTTCTCTCAAAGATGCTAAAAATGGAGGGGTGAAAGTGAAGCAACAATGTTTTATGTTTCATATTTCTGCTTAGTTGGTCTGTCGTGTGCTGTACCCCTTTGTATTTCAGCCTGCTTTTTTTGTGACAGCTGTTGCTCTGTCTCAGACATTATTAGCATGGCTCCAATGGATATTGAATTTCACGCGTGCTCTCTTTCAGTGTCTACCAATTCGGGTTAGTGTTTGTCTTTCTGTGTATCCACTTTAAGGGGGTAAGAGATGTCTTGGGCGGCAAAAAAAGGCAAGAGAGAGAGAGGCAGAGTAGAGTGCTTGCTTGCTAAATAGAAGTAGAGATGGATAGCGCAACAGCTTTTGAATGCTTTTAAAATGCCTTCCTTTCTTTTTTCTTTACTTCTGTTCTCTCTCCTGCACCAGCAGAGATCTCGATAGCGGTGGAGATTTTAGAGCCCAAGTGACCGAGCGAATGCTAAAGTGCACTTTGCATTTCAACAGCAAAACCGCTGTTGCTGCTGCTGAAGCAGTGTCGATGAAATCTCTTCTGTTCTCCCTTCTCCTTCTCTGCCTCCTCACTTCTTGCGACAGTGGCTAAGTAAACACAACGGCTATGGCTAATTGACTGGCTCCATTTACTGCGACAACAGAGAGAGAGAGAGAAGGGGAACCATGAGGGAGACCAAAAAGGCAACCAGCATTTCACAGACACTCAACACACAACTGCTTACTGGCTCTTTTGCATCAGAGAAAAGAAGCTCTTTCAGGCAACCTCTACCACCAAAAAGTGATGAATTCATCATCCAATCACACACATCTTATCAAAACATTTAGCACATTTGAATGAGGGGATCAAAAGAACGGGCGAATGAGTGAGTGCATCAGCGAGAAGCGATAAATTCTTCCTCTTATTTTTTCCTTATGAAGAAGAAGAAGAGGTTACTCACCTAATAGAGAAGACAGCAAAATCTGTGGTGTGTAGTTTACTCGCTAATTATCGTTCTCAAGTTGGTTGCTGTTTTTGTTGTTGTTGTGTTATTGTGAGTGGTGCAAAGGCACCGAAGGCTGCCTGAATGACCACCACCACCAGCAGCACTGGACACTGGGCACTCTCTAATGTCTGTTCGATTGATTCTCGCTCTCTTTCTTCTCTTCAAAGCTAATAGTCGCCTTACTGTTGCACACACACACCTGATCGCACATTCAATCTCAATCTGACTGACCAGCAGCAGCAGTTCAGACACTGTGTGCCGTGTGTGTGTGCCCCTATTACCGCCGATCGATGAGCGAGAATGGCAATGCAGACCAGTGCAGACCATCACTGTTGCACTCAAAGCACACACACAGACACTTACCTTTAATCACCACCTTTGCCCTTCTGTGTATGTTAATAATAGGTTTGGTATTTTAAAATTTATAGATTGACTCAGTGGAGAGAGAGAGAGATAAAGGAGCAATGTCTTTCTTTCAATCTTTCTTTTCCAACTTTTTTTAACAGTGATGTTGTTTTCAATATAATTCTCTTATGTTGAAATAAGCTGCTCAAATGATAAAGCTCAATTGAAATGTGTGCGAGTGAAGGTACACTTGTTGCTATTGCTGTGATGATTTAGAGAACTTCTGCAGCTACAACCAGTTTTCTGGCGACTCTTTCTGAATTCACTCTTCTCTCGATTTGATTTGATTGCCTTCTCTCACTTTGTGTTTTTAAGGTAATCAAACCAAACTGCCGAATTGTCTAGCCACTTTTCTTATTCTTTTACTTGTGGCTTTTATTTGTCGTCGCAGTTGTTGTTGTTGTTGCTGGCTCTGCTGCTGCCATTGAACCTGTTTCTCAGGTCAAACACACCAGCACTTTTTTGATAAATAACCATTGTTTGTCTGTTCACATCTCTCGCTCCCAGTCGGTAATTGCCATCTGTATGGCACCAACAGCAAGGGTGGAATTGAATTGACACAACTGAATTAGCCGTGCTATCCGTTCTCTCCCTCTGTTTTGCTTAGAGAAGTCGGTTTATAAATTACGATCGCAAATTTTGAGCGATGCCAAATGATGTTCGTCTTTTGGTAATTTATTGCCCAATTACTCTGCCAACTGTTGAATTGTCTAGTAGTGCAATCGTTAGCAAGGTATTGAACGGTATTTGTTACCTCCCTGTTTAGCACAATTAATCATCAGATCGATGAGAAGTAGTTTCATTTCCGCACTCATTTCCTCTTCATCATCACTTTGATTCCCCAAACTAATCACCCTATTTTCTTTTCTTCTCTCCCTTTTAGGTGACATTCGCTGTCACTGCAATCAGCCCGCCTGTGTGCGCACCGGGTACATGTGCAAGTCGACCGGTCCTCAGGCGGCCTGCTTCGTGGAGCACTCCAACTTTGTGAACGCCGGTCGATCGAGCAGTGACATCTCCCGTCATGGCTGCATTGAAATGCTGCCCATCGGCCAGAGGACGCCCTGTCTGACACAGGCGCTGGACGCCTTTGCCTCGCAGAATGCCGGTTATGCAGTGCCTCAACGAACTGGTGCCCATCACCACGGCACTGGCCACCGACACTTGCTCGACGGTGGACGCCATCATGGACATCGATCAGCTGATCACCAGCAGAAGAGCACCACCTGTTGCCTTGATGACATGTGCAACTACGTGAAAACGAACATCAGAGAGGAAGAGGCGGTGGTGGCGGGGGTAGACCGAAATGAACCACCAAAAGTGGAGGTCACCAGTCAGTGGAACCCCAGCAGAGCTGTTGGAAGCGGCAGCAGCACAGCAAAAACGGACAACATGGACTCGTTGGGCAAGCACTTTGAGGAGTCGTATAGAGGTTTGTTGACTGAATGGTTGGAGTTTGGATGATTAGCAAAACTAACTTTGTTTTATTTCTCCACCACTAGATCCAAACAAGCACGATGGCACCCTTTGGTTTGAGGTGCTCACTTTTGGCATCATCATGGTGCTGCTGGCCGTTCTCGTGCTGCTCATTCTCTTTGGCGTTCGCTTCATTCGTCAGGGCGACTGCCAACACCAGAAGAGCTCACAGAGCAACCTTCCTCAGACTCGACTGCCAAACACCTACGGTTATGACCTGGGCGATGAGCACTGCAACCCGTCTGGCAACGGCAGCGGCAAGCGGTCAATGCTCGATCAGTGGAAGTGCTTCAAGAGTGTCACCTCGGCCAATGCTCACCAGCTGATGGGCGCAAACAATAGAGCCGTGGTTGGAGGTGGAGTGGGCGGACAAACCTCTTCTTCTTCGCTGTTGTACGGCGGCTCCAAACCATCCACGGGCAGTCTGCTGTACAGCAGTCAGGCAAAGTGCCAGACTTCAAAGCAGTCACTGCTGTTCAGCGTCAAGGTGGACCTCGACTCTTCACAACAGTGTTCACCGCCAATGACTACCAAACTGAGCAGTGATGATCTGAGCGGCAGTGAGATTGGCAGTCAAATAACTACTGCCAACGCCTCCAATCTGCCAAACATCATTTGTGAGCACACACTGCCACCGGAGAAGATGGCTCAACATGTTCAACAGTCTGCCGGTGATGAGCAGCTGGAGAGAAATCGGTCGTCGGCGGTGAACCGAGCCGCAGGTTTTGGTCGGGAGAGGCAAAACTCCATTTACCTCTCACTACTTCCGCCCACCACGACGACCAGTGTGATTCAGCCCTCTTGATCTTATAGCAGCAAATGCAAATTGATTAAAAATTTGCTCTGCTGAAACAGTACTGAACCGTGCGCGACGTTGGCGCTTTGCAATCTCCAGTTTCTCTCTCCTTCTTTCTTTCTCATCTTTGAACCCACCACTTTCTCTCAAGTTCTCAGTCATGGACAATTGTTCAATTGTACTCATTTTGTTTTGTCCTGATCTGAAGCCTCTTCTCTTCCTCTTGTGATCTAACTTTTATACCTTTTTGTCCCGTACCACTTCACTCTATTTTCTCTTTTGCAATTCCAAGTCCACTGAACTCGCTTTTCACTCTTGTACAAACTTTTCTGTTTTTCTATCGATTTTTCCAATCTGTTTGAATTCCACGTGTCCAAACTAACTCGTTTTACAAGAAAAACTGTCCCTAGACACTGTCAAATGTGTAAATAGCATTTCTCTCTTTTTGACTCAAAAGTTTTTATTTATTTGTTTTTCTGTTGTTCACTTTTTGTACTATACCAATTGTGTATGTGTGTAAATGCTGTACAAAATAAATAATTATTTTACAAAATGAATACCTCAACAATCAAGGAGTTGGAGTATTTGAATTTGAAATATTTGTGAATAAACGTTTGTTGTCAATCATTAGTTACACACTTGCCAGTACTTTATTTTGCAAACCCAGTCACCAGTACAACCGCAAGTTCATCAACAATGTCACGACAGCACTTATCAACATTCAATTTTAGTACGCCTCACCCCTCCGTGATACTGATGGTCTGAAAATAGCGTACACTTATCAAGCACTGATGTCTACCATGCACTTGACACTTTGTACCAGAGAGTCTAAGTCTCAGTCTGTTTTGCCTAATCCTCTTTTTGCAACCAGTGGGACAGTGAAACTGTGAGTTGCCAAAAATACTTACATTAAAGAAGGAGAAAAAGGACGCACTACTACTGTTCTCACACCTTCTATCACGACTACTTTATTACACTCTCTGGTACACGTACTGATTGTTAACAACCTCAGCTTTATCAATAAAAAGCATAGATTAGAATCCAAACTGTAGTTCCATTTGCACTTGATCAAGCTTTTTTGTTGCAAGTTTGGCATTCACTGCTGTAAACACAAGCAACTGACCTGTAAATCAGTACGCAAACAGCTACGACAAAGTTTGGGATTTTTCCTGATTTAAGTAAAAACAAAAGTTAAAAAGATTACACTAATGTAAAGCAGTAGATGGAAATTATAGCGATATGCATAGCATCTGATAATGATGATTTGGTGCCCATCTTCTGAGTTGAGTCATTTGCATTCTCCGGTGACAAGGTTGGCTGGAAGGAGGTTTGTGAGGCAAGTCAGTCTGCTTGCCTTCAAACACACATTTGACATTTGCTCGGCTATCAAAAGCACCGTACATCAGTATTGCAGCAGCAGTCAATCTGCAGCTGCCGGCAACCTCGACCGCAGTAGTAGCAGCAGTAGTTGTTTTTGTAGCAGTGTCTAGAGCAGTTCTGTCACCTTTTAGGTGTTGACGTACAATCTCACTCACATGTAGTTTTACAGCACACCGCACAAGATCATCACCAGTATTATAGCCTTTTACTGCAGTTGTTGCCATTACCATCAGCATTATTATCATCAGCAGCAAACGTCAAGGTAAGTGCTTATTTATTTGTGCCTTGTCAAACTGCTACATTGGTGTGCTCTCATTTGAAATTCATTCACGTTCTCAATTAGTGTGCTTGTTTTTGCACACCGGTGTAGCACCTCTTCTCTACTCAATTCGATTTCACTGGATGGTCAATTGGCACTTGTGTTGGTCTGGATGATGATGATCTTTTAAGGCAACCGTCACTCGAACTTTTTAGTTTTTCACGTCTCTAATAGTTTCCATATGAAAACAACTTTTTGCGTTTTTTACAACCGATTTTTTCTGGAGTACCTAAAATTCTGATTTTGGTTTTAAAATAATCTTAAAAACCTTATCTTAAATCGTATGGAAGGGTTTTGGAAAATATTGTTTTGGGATTTTTTAATGACCGATCAAAGTTGTGACACGTGTTTTTTGCAACTTCAACTCAATGAAAAATATAGTAAAAAACAATATTTTTTAAAATCCCTCCATACGATTCAAGATAAGGTTTTTAAGATTATTTTAAAACCAAAATCAGAATTTTAGGTACTCCAGTTAAAATCGGTTGTAAAAAAACGCAAAAAGGTGTTTTCATATGGAAACTATTAGAGACGTAAAAAACTAAAAAGTTCGAGTGAGGGTTGCCTTAATGCAGTTGGCAGTGGTAATCGTTTGCTGTCCTGCTGAGTGTGTTGCTGCTGCCACCTTTATGGCCGCATCATAAACGGTTCTTGTGTCAAAACTTGTGCTGATTTGATTTGGTGTATGCCTTTGCAGCGTACTTGCAAGCAGAAGGTGCAGCTAAAAGGGCTGTAGTCTTTATCACAACAAAAACCAAATCTGATAATGATGATAATGAATTTTATGTCTTTTGGAAAGTGCATTCTTTGTGTTGTTTTGATGGTGACAACCTCGTAGCTAGTGCAGTGCTGTTTTTTGTCGTCTAATATTAGCCCCGCATACAGCAGGTAGTCGATGTGTGTGGTGTGCATTTGCAGCTAATGCCCACGCCGACGTTGGTCACGATTCATTGATGTTACTGCTAAACCGCTGAACCATCAATCCAGCACTATTTTACGTTTCATTAGCAATCTACTTTGATGTGATTGTGCTTTGATCTTCAGCTATTTGACACTTTTTTGCCCTTATCTGTCAACTGCATCAACTCATTGAACACATCTTAAACACTCCGCATCTTTAACACTTTAGAGTAATATAAAAGTTTTAGCTGATACTTGCAAACAAACTGTGACATCTCAATTAGTCGTATTCTCGGAAAATGTTGCTTTAAATAGTCAAATTTTTATTGATATCTGAGTCATATCCGATCAATTTTGCTTACAAGTCACTCGACAACCATGCTAAACGATCAATGTTACCCAGATGATTATCAGCTTTTATGGTGCCTTTTGTCCACTCACACACACACACACACACACACGATATTTAGGTTAACTTCCACCGTTTAATGACCACCCTTTTCCTTCTTTATTTTCTAGCAAAGCCAATGCAAAGACAAATCCTTCTTATCAATTACCACTAGCAATCATCACCATCACTATCATCATCATTAGTTCAACATCATCATCTGAGCGACACTTCCTACAATTGAAAACGGAAAAGAAATGGATCCCAATAAAAAGCGAGTTTCCTTCTCGCACATAGCACTACCAAAGCACTTTCGAGCCGTCTCCTCTGACAACTCCTCCATCAACTCCACTGACTCTCCGCTGAGCAGTGAGCTTGATCCTTCAACTGAGGACTTGCACGGCAGAACAGCAACTCCGTCCACTCCAAACACCGGTCCGCCCAGCTTCAAGGCAGTGGAGAGCTACCACATCTCACTGAGCTCAGTCAACAGCAGCAATCCATCTCCCGGCTCTTCGGCCATTAGAAGTGCTAGTCCTGAAGGGAACAACAACTACGAGGATCAGCCGGAGATCAATCCCTTCAAGTTCCAGGAAACTCGCCGTCGCAGTCATGCCTTCTCAGTGTCCGCCATCGACGAGACGTTGCCGGTGAACATGGACGGCGAAGAGTACTACTCAGAGGATCCGGAGGGCTCAGATGTGGGCGGCAGAAGTGGTGGTGATCGATTCGACTCAGTCAATAACGGCGGCAGCAACTGCTCTTCCCCCAATAAAGCCCACCAGCCCAACGGCGTGAAGATGTTCAGGGCGGCGGAGATTCCGCTGGGAAGTAGAAATCGCGTCCTCCTCTGTCTGACCACCAATGAGATAGTTGCCAACAAGTCATTTCAGCACGAGGTGCGAGCCCTGCGCGACCTGGACTGGTTCCTCAGCCGTCCCAGCGTCCTCCTCGACTGTGACTGCTCCTCTGTGGAGGTGATCATCGACTCGATGCTGGCGGTCTTCCAGCAGGCCCTGCCCGAGGATGTGCTCAATGAGGCTCGGGCGCAGCTGTACGCCGCCAACAATGCCGCCTTTCACCTCTCCAATGTCATTCAGAATATTCACCTCACCGAGGACGGGCAGTACTTGCACGATCCCAGCTGGCTTTGTACGTAGTAAGTAGTGTGCGACAACAAAAATGCAAGAGAATCGCATTTTTCCAGTTTTTCTGTAGTTGCATTTTCAGCCAATCGATGGCGACGCGGCTGTCTCAGCTGTGTGTTCTTCTTTCAAAAACATTTGCTTGATTCGTATATCATTTCTTTGCGCTTTATTCGTGTGATTTGCACAAGTGTAAGTCTTCTCTTTCCCCTTTCAGTGCATCCGTCAGCCAACTTCAACATCGACGAGTGGTCATCGCCCGTCTGAAGCGGCCCACTTGCTTTGGGCCGACACTTCGATCTGTCCAGTTCATCATTCTCGTTCTGGTGCCCACATTTGAGGTAATCCACCCCTTCTTCTTCTTCAAATAAGTTTAATTAAATCTTAGCGAGTGATAGTGATGAGCAGTTTCAAGTGTGTACCATCATCTTTTGCTGGTTTCGCCCCCACTCTTGATGCTTTCTGAAGGTCCAAAAATCCAAGATTTTTCCTCTAAAAGTTCAAGTGCTGCTCAGCAGTAGTGCTCGGCAGTAGTGCTGAGAGTGTCCAAACTTGTGCAATTTGATTGATTGATTTGCTTGCAGCTGGAAACGAGGAGCTGAAAGTGAAACTGAAGCTCTCCAGCAGAGTTTGTTCTCCTTCAACGATCCAAATGTCGATTGATTTTTGCTATTAATAGACGCACATATACATACGCACACAAACACTTCCTTTCCTTGCCATTTTTCTATTGTCTGCACTTTGCATTTCTCTGGTACCTCTCTCTCCCAGTTGCCCTGTTATTCCTCGTTGCCCTTGGGCTCAACTGCAATATTCCTTGGAATGCTTTTTGGTAAATCAAACACACACACATACACTCAGTCACAAAGAGTAGCAAATTGCAAATTACGCCATTTGAGCCGAGTCGGTTCCTATTCCTAAATTTTGCTGTCTCATTTGAGTTTCAACTTTAAAGGGCTCAACAATTTTATCGGGTGCACTCTTCACTCTAGGACCAGAGCACTTGAGAGCTCAACTCTTGAGGTCTCCCTCTCTTGAATTGTCAATTTACAATTTACGAGGCAAAGGGATTTGTGTGTGTAACCAAATGAAATCCCCTTTTCCTCCTTTTCCCTTTGCTCTTTCTCTTCCGTCTTTCAGTCTTAGAGTGCAGTCTTGATTGATTCCAATTAGATTGATTCACTTGCCATCTCATCTTACAGTGAGAGGTCTATATACGTTCAGAAGAGAAGGACTCGGCAAGGACTCGGTTTCTCTTTCCTAGTCGACCGAGAATGCATAATTGCATTAAATGCTTGTGGCATTTGACATCTGAGAAGGCAGAAAATTACAAAATGAAAGACTTGTGTGAGACTGTTGACTGGTTAAGTAAACAGAAATTAAAAGTGCTCTGAGAAAAGATAAGACTACAAAGACTTCAATTGTGCAGTTTTTAATGAAATACTCTCGGTAACTAAAAAGGGTGATCACTTTAACGGATTTTATACCTGTGATTTTATTTAAATTTCATTTTTATTATTAGGTTAGACTAACCTCAATAACGTTTGACTAGGTTATTTGTTTATGTTTATCGGTAACAAAAAAAAACTTTGTATTAAATAATGAGTTTTAAAATCATTTTATGAAATAAAAATCCAACTGTTTAAAATTCATTTATACAGGACAAACCAAAGTGACATCTCCTCTATAATAAATAAAACTTATAAATGTTTTTGTTTTCTAAAACGTTTTCAGCACATTCACACTGTTACGATAGTAATTTGCCAAGCCATCAAAACCATCTCTGATCTTCACTGTTGTTATCTTTTATTTTTACAAATTTAAACTTTCTGAATTTTGAAATTTCTAATTGAATTAGCCCAGCGTGCGTGTCTGTCTGTCTTCCATTTTCCCTAGTTTAGTGTAATTCAATTTTTCGTTTTTACACAGTCATTCAGCAGTTTTTTCACTCCACTCTCACACAATCCGTCATCTGCCCTATTCATTTGACCTCTCAGACCATTTTGGACCATTTCTCTTGTCACTTACTTTTGTGCCGAAAGGACTCGACAGGCAGATAAAAACTTTGAGCCGAAAGAAAAAACATTGTAATAGTTAATAAAATTCAAGTTTTTGTTATTGTATTTTTACATTTAATTTTTTCTGTTTAAAAAATTTAAATTTTTAATTAATGTTTCATCCGCTTTCTTTTTTCCCCTAACAGAAAGCTTCAAAAAGAGCCTTTGAGGTGGCGCGGACCTTTTCAACGCTTTTCTCTGAAAGTGCCCTTCGAATAGCGCTGCACACTGCCTCTGACGAAGATCGATTCTGCAGTATTCTCGAGCAACGTGTGGCGAATATAAAGTCGTACAAAAACATTTTCAAAGCAAATCTGCCTGACGAATATGCCGCCACTGGCGAAGGGCTGGAAAAGGGAAGAGGGAAAGGAGGTGGTGGCTCAAAAGGTCATCCCGATGAAGAGGATGAGGATGACCCTGTCAAGGTATGCCCCAAACAGTTGAAGAATCTTTTACTTACTTACTTACTAGAATCTCTCTTTGCTTTAGCAGTGTTTAAGAGTAACCAGTCTTTTGTGTGTTTGTTTGTTTGTGTGTTTACTCTGCATTACTTTCATTTCCCCGGCAGTCAGTCAGTCTCTAAAAGTTTGTTTGCTCGAGATTTGGCTTTATTATTTTCTGCCTCCATTATTATTCGAGCTAACTAGTTTGTTATCCCAGACGCTTCAAAGTTGTAATTTAATTAGGATGCTAATGCCTTTTTATTTGCCACCGCACTAGCACCAGCAAGATTAGACTTGTGTGAACGAGTGAAAGATTCTTTGGATTGCTCAGTTTTGCCATAGTTAGAATGAAAGAGATAGAAAAAAAGTTTTAACAATGAACAGTTGACAGATTGGTAGTGACCAAGGTGACAACATCTGCTTAGAAAAATAGTTTTTAGTATTTTCATTTCAAAAGTTAGATCAGTGCAGTAATTATCAACACCAAGTTCACCTACTAAAATGAGTCCAGCCCTCTTTGTATCCACTTTGTTACAACTGCTACTAATAGTGCAAATTAATGCTGTTTTATGAAAAACTAGGCTAGAGAAGAGGAAAAAGAATAGTTTAGTTGGAAGAATGGCAGGAAATCGCTTTCATCTCAATTGTGTGTCTGTTTGTTGGCAGCCGCTGAAATGGCACATTTGTGGTGTTCCCCATTGCTCCACAATCTCTGTGTCTGCAAGATCGCGCCTCGTTGCGTCAATATATAATTTTAAAGTTCTCACTTTCTCGCCCATTGCCAATTGCTGGCAGCTTCCGGAACTAATTCGCCAGCTCAGTCAGCATCAGCAGCAGCGGCGTCTTTGCCTCCATCGAGTAATCATATGTGATGAATCAAGGCGCCCAGCTCAAAGAATGAATGAATGAATGAATGGATGCTCGCTTCACAGTAGGCTTGACAGTAGGAAGAATATGGCAGCCTGCAGAGAGTGTAGGCTAGACTAGGCCAGCCAGAAGTCTACTGTCTGGCAGAGAATATCGTCGTAAGATGAAGGCTGAATTGTTGGCTGAAATTGTATTTTATCGTTACTGAAGAAGAAAGAGAAGGAGAAGAGGCAAATGAGCTTCATTTGATCATACTTTTTCTTTTTCTTCTTTATCTTTTCATCTCTTTTTCCTCAGACTTCACGCTGGGAGTGCATTCTGTATTCTCTCTTTCGTCTTTTTGGCTAGCAAATGAGCAGTGGCAGCAGCAGCATCAGTGCTACAAAATCTCTTCATTTGTTGTGCTTATTGTCATTATAAGTGTAATTTGGCTGACCTCACTTTTGAAAGTGGCTGCAAACTTAAATGAGAGCAGTAGTTGACTGACATTAGTGATTTGGGTTTAAATTAGAGGAGTCCAGTTTATTCTAAACTATTTTTGGTGAGTAGTCAGATAGTCGGTTGAGTAAGGATTTTCCCCTCATCAGTCTGCATTAATCTTTATAAGATCTCTGATGGTAATTACTGATTGTCACTTTGCTCTTGAAAAAAAGTTCAAAGTGATCAATCACATTGACCTTTAATGGAAACAGTGCTATATTGAAAGGGAGTTTGGTTGAAGCTACTCTCCTCTGGTTTCTAACTGAACACTTTTAGCGAGACTTTTTTTTTAAAAAAAATCTCGCTTTTAATCTCGCTCTGTGTCCG
>JAALOO010001513.1_pt1 | contig 15415 bp, 15 predicted proteins | sample 7257641 | NCBI WGS metagenome assembly JAALOO01 (sample SAMN14085613, study PRJNA598686) | mite metagenome | biome: ENVO:01001000; feature: ENVO:01001002; material: ENVO:01001226; isolation source: single female mite from University of Michigan culture on fish food culture... ...
CTGTGCCAAAAATCTCGCGGGTAACAGTAACTTTGCACCGGGCTGACGCCCGGTGCTTTAACATTTGTTATCTTTTTTCAGCAGTTTGTTTGAGTTTTGATTTTACTACTCAAAGCATCAAAGCGGGTACAAGTGTTCTCCGTTCAAGAGCAAGTTTCTCTCTTGTTTTTTTCCGAGTGCAATGTACGATTTGTTTTGTAAACTAGCAGTGAAAGTGCGCTTTTAGTATAATTGCTGTACTAGGTTCAACAGTGCCAAAGATCATGTTTAAATTTTTACAATGGTAATTTTGAGTGATGAAGAAAACTTCATTTAGCGCTATTAATAGCACATTATATTTTACAGGCACTCATAAAGTTTTCTACTGCAACACTGTTGCAACCTCAAAATATCTCCAAAGTATTTTACACTTTAATTGCCCGCTTATCATCAGTTTCAATGGCCACTTGTACCTCATCTATCACTGTGTGGAACCTGCACTAACATTTACGATCAACTTTATCGAATCAACTCTAAACTCGCTGGCTAATAGACACTTTCTCACTGTTTAACTGAAACAGTCTTGATAAAACTTCGCCAATTGATCTCAGCAAACGCTTTCATACACTTGTTAATTAAACACATTTCCTACATTTTGCTACATTCTGGCAATGATCTCCACGTTTGTAATAAACTAAAATAAAGTTTTTAAATAAAACACTATGCGATTTGCAACTTGATAGTTGTAGGAAGTATTTTTAAAAATAAGAAAGCTTTTTGCATTATTGAGTAATCTAATCATTTTAAAGATAAACAGTCGTTGTAGGGGTTCATATGTACATTTTCCAAAAAAGAGGAAATGTTTTGATGCAGTAACAAAAATGACTGATTTACTGACGATAATCGTTTTAGTTGAGATAATAATAAAATTATTACTTACTGTCACTTGAACAATCTGATGTTGATTTTTAAAATGCTGTGCTCAAAAATTTCATGTTTTCGACAAGTTTCTACACTGCCACCATTTTCACTCAGTTCAATCACTTCACCTATTTCGGTGAAAACATGTACAGAAATTTATCCTCATTTGCTAAAAACATCACCCGTTTCTTATCTTTATAGAAAAACTTCTCCCACCGGGTTTGATCTTTGCACAACTTACGCCGACTCTTCTTTGGCTTCTGATGACCTGTCTAAGTTTGACCGTACGGTTGTGGCTGTCCATGGCGTCTATGGATATTACAGTCACTTTGAGCGCTTGTTCAAGCACTTTTATGGATCTAAAGTTCGGGTGGTTGCACTGAACATGCCTGACTTTCAGCACACCTTAAAGCACGGCTATTGGCATTCAACAGCTGAAAATGGCACTTTTTTGACAGATTTTTTACTTAAACTAAATATTCACAAAATTGACTGTTTAGTGACGCATTCTTCCGGAATTCTTACCACAAGTGATCTCTGGGGAAAGGTTAGTATTTTAAATGATTTAAAAACTTTGAGATAAACAACTTGTTTTGCTGAAGGCCAATGGACCTATCTCAATTTCATCCATTGCCCTATTTTCCCCTCAAACACGGTGGATCGATTCAAATAAAAAGAATTCCAAAATGCGCCATGCTTTTCTCATTCGCCATCCTCTGTGGTACAAACTACTGGAGCTGCTGCGTGTTCACCAAAGCCGCTACTGGCCCATGGCCTACGGAAGTATGAATGATTTTCTCACCACTGCTGTTCTCTTTCTTGATCCAACTGAAACTGACAAGCTGTACCCTAAAGTAGACTATTTAGTTAATCAAACTCAAACTCCAGTCAGCATTCTCAAGGGCGCAAAAGACACGCTCATTTACCCAAAGTCTAATGCTGAAGTACATAGAAGGCTTGGAATTTCAATGGCCGATGTTGTTCACATTAATCCAGATGAAGATCAGTTTGAGAGTACAATGAAAAAGACGGGAAAACGAATGAACTCCTACTCTATGGAAACCAGTGGCCATTTTGCTCACCAGAAAAATGCTAAATATGCAAACAGAGTTGTAGAGAATTTACTTTACTGAATTGTAACTCTAGTTGTACTGTAAAACTTTAAATAAAAATAAAGTTGAGATATTACTTTTACTTTCCGCCATATGAACAGACGATTTTTTAGGCAACACACGTTGTACAAAAGTGCAGACAAAGTTTGGTCGTTGTGAGCACCTTTCTCCGCCCTCAGCATCAGTGATCAGCACATGAAAATACACTTCACCAGTAGAGAAAACGTGTTTTTGTCTGACAGTAAACACTGTTTTAGCAGCTGGTGAAAACCAACAAACAGTTAAATAACAACCTGGTTTCAATCTAAAATGGTGCTTGCAACAAAGTCCTCATTATGGGGACCACTTTTCCGAACCTTTTCTACAAAATCACCATTTTCACTCACCTCAATAGCAAAACCAGTCACCTTTCGCACATGTTCTGACATATACCCGCAACTGCTTGCAACATCGCCTCACTCCAACCTCTACAAGAAAACTTCACTTACTGGTTTTGACCTCACTGTCAATTACGCCGACAGTGCTCTGCTCTCTGACCCGAGTGACTTTGATCGTACAGTTGTGGCTGTCCATGGCGTTTACGGGTACTTTACTCATTTTGAGGCGCTTTTCAAGCATTTTCACGGCTCTCGAGTTCGCGTCATTGCGCCAAATATGCCTGATTTTTCACACACGGTCAAGCACGGCTTCTGGCACTCGCCAACTGAACGGGGAGTATTTTTGAAAGACTTTTTATTGAAATTGGGCGTCACCAAAGTTGATTGTCTGGTGTCGCACTCCTCTGGTATGTCTCCTGCAGCTGAGATTTGGGGTAGAGTATGTTTTTTTAAAAATTGCTTGTAAACATAATTTGATTCTCTCTGTTTGTTTACTTACAGCCTGGTCCAATACAAGTCAACTCAGTTGCCCTCTTTTCACCACAGTCTGGCTGGATTGAGTACGACCACCGTTTAGATCACTGTGCAAAGTTTCTCCTTATTCGCCATCCTCTGTGGTACAAGTTTCTCGAGCAAACCGGTGTTCACAAGTTACCATACTGGCCGGTTGTTTTTGGAAATATAAACGAGTTCCTAAGTACCGCCGTCATCTTTTTCCATATTGACGGCTTGAATGAGCTGTACCATCGAGTTGAGTACTTTGTCAAGAACACCTCAACTCCACTATCAATTCTCATGGGCGCTAAAGACTTTCTCATCTTTCCAAAGTCTAACGCCGAAGTTCACCGAACGCTAGGCATTGACATGAAGAACGTTGTTAGCATTGACGCTAAAGTTGATAAACTAGATGACAAACTAAAGAAAACTGGATTACGAATGAATTCATACTCAATTAAATCAGGTGGGCACTTTGTTCACCAGCGACAGGCGCAATATGCAAACAGAATAATTGAAAACTTGCTCAATTTATAAACAAAATTTTTGAAATTGTTTGATGATTATGTAAATGATAAATCTGATTAAAACACCACCATTTAATAACTTAAAAACTGATAATTACATAGTGTACTGTCAATAAACATTCCCAAGTGGTGATCAGAGCATCTGCTCGTAGGTCCACTTGAGCATAAACATCCGATCGCCTGACTTGTCACACAGGTCAATGTTAGGCTCAATACTGAGAACGCCAAAGTTGTTCTGAAACTTCACCTGTGGCTCCTTCAGCTCCGCACTGTCTTTTCTCCTCACCAGACTGTCCGCTTTGCTGCCCTGGAAGACGGTGACCAGAGAGTGCAGCGGCTTTTCAATAATTCCGTACACCTTGATGTTCTGCAGCAGCGTGTTGAGGACTGGCCTCAGCTGGGCACAGCTGCCGGCGCTGCCTTCGTGCACCACAACGGTGATGTTCGTGTAGGTAAAGGTGAAGGTCACATTGAGGTAGCTCTTCACCGTCAACGATTCACCGTCGTCCAGGTAGAGGTACCCGGTGGCGTTCAGGTGCTCGTTCAGAGCGGCGATTACCTTTAGTTGAAAGAGAATAGATGTGTTAGTTTGCACGTCGGCGTTTGTTTACTAGTGAAACGGAAAAACACTCACCTGAAAGCCGTGTTTCTTTCTCGTATCATCAATAGTGAGCTCCGTTTTGAAGTGATTCGCCACTACGTGGCCGCCTCGAAGGTGCAGATTGATATTCTGCTCAACAGCGGAAATCTCCAGGTGGGCGCCTTCCTTCTTCGATGTCAAGTGGCCGGAGTAGTACTCGTACCTGAAATGAATGGAAATGTTTAGCAAAACGAATTGAAAGTGAATTTTCCTACTGACCATCTGCCTTCGGGGAAGTACGCCTTCACCACTGTCATGCTCTCCTCGACCACCGGTGACGCTAACAGCGCCGGCCCAATCATAAACTGCTCATTCACTTTGTACACCTCAATGTCGTCGGGAAACTCAACAAACAGCGGTGCAATCACCAGTGAGCCGTCAGCGTGCGCCCGTTGAAAAAGGGTGTAAAAGTATGGCAGCAGTTTGTACCTTGCCTGAATGTTGCTGCGAATCATCTCTCGAACTGACCTAATCTTCGTTCGGGGCTCCGTTTCAAAGTCAGTGTAGCTAATCATGAAGGGCTGCACTGATGCCAGCTGGAACCACCGGCGAAGGACCTCATCTTTGGGCGTCTCTCCGCGGAAGCCGCCAACTGGAAAACCTGACATGGCGACGCCAAAGATGGAAAAGTCAAGCGTCTGCTTGAGAGACAGCTTCAGCGACGTCCAATTGGAGTAGATGGGCGCTCCGAGGTGGCCGGCAAAGCGGCCAATGCCCATGAAGGTCGACAGTGACAGTACAAAAGGCCGCTTGTTAGCGTTTACGCTCTGCTGCGACCACAGCTTGGCCACCAGCTGCGCCTGTTTGTAGCCGTACATGTTGTGCAGGGCCATGTACGGGGCCAGTTCATAGGCGGCCGCCTCCTTCTTCGACAGCGAATCAAAGAAGGCGCCCTTGGAAAAGGTCACATCCAGACAGGGTCCCATCTCATTGAGCTGACCGAAGGTCCACTTGTTCCACTGCAGCCGGTCGGCCATGCTGTCGCAGACCAGCGAGCCGTTGAAGTTGTTCAGATTGAGCGGAGTGTTGTAGTCCAGCAGGTAACCATCGGCGAACTTGTGAAACTCTGTCGCGTCCCCGTACTCCTGCTCCGTCTTGGAGTGCCAAAAGTCCGGGTAGTAAACGTTGTTCTGCGTGCGCTTGTTCTCATCATTACACTGATAGGTCGCGCCGGAGTAGGAGATCAGGTCGGGGGAGGAGGTGAGCGAGTGCTGCCACTGTGCCACCTTGGTGGCCTGAAATCGATGAGGCGCCTCCATGGAGAGGTATCGGCGCTGTCGACCGTGAATGATCTCCTTGAAGGTTTCAAAGTTGGCCTTTTCATTGGCATCAGAGCGGCGAATGGCGGTGCCACAGTCCGACTCGACGGGAATGTCCAGCGCGGTCAGCTGCGACTCCAGCGACTCGGACACCGAGGGAATGGAGCAGAGACTGGAGCAGGCGTGAAAACCCAGTGCCCAGTATGGGGGAAAGAATGGCTTGTGAATGAATGACTGCAGCTGACGGAGGACGTCAGCAGGACGGGGTCCAAGGAAAAAGTGCTACCAAGAGATGATAAGAGAGAGATTAGCAAAACAAAACAACAACATAACAACAAACAACATTCACTCACAAACTCCAGATGTCCGCCAAATGTTTTGAACGTCAAGCTGGGCCTTGCATTGGAGGTGACCGTTATTGGGAAGCTGTTCAGCAGTAGCACACCGTGGGCGTCGCCTCTCTCCGGGTCATCAATTCCCATGTAGAAGGGATGACTGCCCCACATGGTGGTGACGTTCTCCGTTTGATTCTCCTTCAGGTGAGGATTCGGGTACTGACTGAAAAGGTTCCACGTTCGCGGAATGGAGAAGTTGTGCCGAAAGGTAAGCGAGTTTGACTGGCCCAGGCCGTAGACGATGTCATTGACTAGCATGGTGCTCACCTCAATGTAGCCCTTACTGAAGATGAAGGGCGTGTGGAGGCCACTGTTGAAGAGACTTTTGCGAGTTGAGTTTCGAGTAACCGACAGCTGGAAGATATCATTACGAAAGCCGTCTTTAGCATGCAAAGTGACGGTTGCATTGGAGTAATTTCCATTAGGCGTTGGATAGTTGTAGTCGAAGTGACGATTCCACAGTTTGATATCTGAAAAAAAGAAAAAAATTTGAAAGGTAATATTTAACTTAAACTTCTCTACAGTCATTTACCTTCATCAACAGGCTTGATCAGCACCCTTAGATGGTTTTCATTGTAGTGCTCGACTGTCACCGAAAGATACTCGTTCACAATGGGCCCTTCAGAAAGATTAGCGTTTTTAGTATCTAGAAACGGCGGTGGAACAGCCAGCTTCAAGATGTGAGTATTTGCGTCTGGACTTTCGGGAACAGTAGAGTTCTCCTCATGTATCAGCTTCTTTCGTTCATTTGGATCATTAGGAAGGAACTGGTACCGAGGCATCTTTCCAAACAGCCTAGACCCGTACGAGTCTGCCTTCAAGTTTGTGTCATACTCCACTTCATAGTAGCAGGCTATCTCAGTGCCCGTTTTGAATGACTCTCCATCCCACTTGCAGGGACTTTTCAGACAGGTGCTGTTAGACACCTTCTCCGGCTCCACTGACCTCAAAGGCATGCACTCATAGCGGAGGTCAGACTCAATGCCCAGATCAGGTTTTGGGGCCCAGATGGCCGTCCAGACGAGAGGCAGGCCAATGCCGATGAAGCCACAAAGGCCGAGAAGAAGTAGAAGCCGAGTCACATAGCTGGAGACAATTTTCCGCACTACTGTCTTTGGTTCGTTTTGAGGTGTTAACACAGCAGGAATTTTGGTCATTTCAAAGTCTTGCGACGGAGCATGACGAAGCTGAACATTGTCAGCCATTCTGGAACAGCAGAAGACGGCAGCTCTTGAAAAGGTGGCGAGGCGCTAGGCTGATTGAAAAAACAGTGTTTGAGCAAACAGGGGATCCAGTGAATGAGCGCACTGGCTGATGATGATTAACTTTTAGGTATTTAGATGCTGATTGAGTGGCGGTCATAGTTGTTGGTTGAGTTGTTGGTGCTGTAACTATGGAGATGCCTTAGTAGCATTGCGCCGGTAAGATTTTGCCCATTGATTTCTCATCCGTTTGTGATTACTGTTAGAAGGAGATGTGCAAGAGCCACTTGACGACAGAAAAATGAGGACTTGAGTGACAGCTGATCGGAGAATTTAAATAATAGACGAGATCGATTAGGATACGTTTTAGCAATCAATATTACTTGTAAATTCATCTGATGTCTTTTATAAACAAAAAACGTTTATTTTTACATTGATCTCTAAACAACAAATAAGTTAGCTTTTTCATTTACAAAAGTGCTGTAAAATGCATATTTCGTCATTCTAATTTATTAATTAAAAGCAAAGCTGGGAAAAATATTAACAAATCTCTTTTATTTGCATATCAAGTAGTACAACCTTAAGTTTATAAGAAAAAATAAAAAGTAAATTGATAAAATTTTGTATTCACAGTCAAAAATTCACAAAAAAATTTATCAGAAAAAAACCAAAAAACGTACCGCCACTTAATTATTGCTTTCTTCTACTTTGAGAATTTTCCGCTTGATAACTTTAGCAAAACTGGGCTTGTCGAGCGACACTTCACACCGATAGAGGCCTTGAGTGTACAGTGTGACATTGGTGATAACGACGGTGCCGTTTTGGGATCGATTCAGCTGCAGAAAAGTGAGTGGGAAAAGTTAGTCGAATTGTGTAGGTAGCTTTATTAGCGCAGCACTTACGTCGACATTGATGCCGCTGGTTTTGTACCAGTACTTGTTCGGTGTCTCCGTCGGCCGGAAACGATAAAACTCGTGGCCATCTTTGAACCACCTCAGCTGGTTTAGTTTCTGCCAGCTGTCGGCAATTTCGTAATCACATCGCAGTGTCACTTCAGATCCAATAGGCACAGGTGTGGGGAAGTCAACGGCCACGTCGACATCTCGGCTTTGAGCGGACACTGTGCCCAACAGAGCCAGAGCGACCACAAGAGCCAAGGAGATGGAGGAGGACATGAGGAAAGAGGAGAAGGGTGGCATTGTTGTTTTGTTCCGGTGATATATCTGATGTAGGGAGTAGACAATGCCAAAGACTTGGCTACGACTTGCTGGTGGTGGCCGCTGTGGTAGTGGACAGTGCAGTGGTGCGACTTGAGCCCGGTCGAGGAGAGAAAGAGAAAGAGAGCGAAAAGATAGAAGAGAGCTAAGATGAAAATCACGGAAATCAGCAGTCGATAAAAATATGTATTCAGAGAAAGAGGGAGAGAGAGAGAGAGAGAGAGAGAATGGCAGTTGCCGCCGCAATCTAGTGGAGCTCTAGGCTCAGTATACTCTGATGCTACGATCATTTTTTTTGTTTGCGAGCCAAGCAATCCACTAGTGACTAGTCAGATTTGCCCTCAAGTCTCGCTTATCGGCGGCTTAGAGGGGGATACTACTCTCGAAGAGCAGTTAAGAGCGCATTGAGCTAATAGCTCATTGCGGGCTGAAGAGCTTGGCCGTCGCCGCCTGATGCCGCTTGATGCCGGCGAACGATATGTTCAGGGCTGCTAATGCGCACATCACTCAGTAAGCGGGATATACTAAAGTGTATATTTAGCAATAGCAATAAGAAAGCATCTGAAGTGTCTGTTGAAAGTTGAAAATTGAGATTAATCAAAGATTAACGGGAGATGGTTGCGATGATTGGTAGGGAGAAGAAGGAGAGAGAGAACAAAAATAAGAGGCATTGAACAGGTTGAAACGAAGAAACTATTCAGCATTACAGTGTCGTCTTTATTTGCCAGCAAAAGCTGGCGCCACATTTTGAATAAACTCAAAGTATTTTTTGTTATAAAAAACTTCCCTATCAAAAATTTTAACTTCAATGAAAATAAAAGTCACACAAAATCATTTCAATGAATCTTTTTCTGTAATGCCGAACACTAACAAATGTCATTATGAAACATCATCTCTTCATCAGCTCATCAAATCTAAATCAACTCCACCTCTAAACAGCCCAAAACTGTTTTTCTTTTCTGCGTACCTTGACCCTCTGCAAAATGTTGGTGGCAATCAGTTTGTCACATCAGTCATCTTCTTTGGCGCAATCAGCACATTGAATCTCTTCATTTATATATAATTTACTCCTCTCTTCTTTCTTCTCCATATGTGTGATCGATGAGTGTTCTAGCCAAGCGACAGAATCCATTTAGGAGAATGAGCTTGTCAATGAAGCGCACCAACGGACTGTGTTGACACGGAAACATTGACAAGCAGTGGAGCGTAAGACGAACAAGTGATACGTACAAGAGATTTCCATTTTCATAGATGGATATATTATTGTCAATTATTAGTTGGCTGTATTTATTAACTTCCCGATTTCTTAGTACTATACTGAATTTGATCAATTAAAAGTGCATTATTAAAATAATAAAACTTTTAGTGTTAGAAAACTAAAGTCAATTGTAAAAAAATTCAATATTTTTATTTTTATAATTCATTTTAATGAATTCAGAAAAATGTTATTGTGCAATCTTACTCAACAATCTTTGCCGCCTCAAACTCGACCAGTGTCAGAGCGATGGATCGTCGAACTCGTCGCAGCAGTTGACCAAAATAGTCGGCTGGAAACTGCGCCTGGTCAATGAACAGTCCCTGGACAGTTCGGCCATCACCAGCCAGCAGCTGCACTACTCCACGAGTACCACTTGATGTACTGACCTTGACAGGTGTGGACAGCGTTTGCACGAGTCCATTGAAACCCTTGGCACCTAAATACTCTTCAATTGCTTTCAATGTGGCAAAATGAGCCGACCCGGACTTGCCACTGACAATAAGCGTGTTTCCCAAGAGGAGGCTGTTCAGAGAAAAGGCAAGTGTAGCCACCTCATCACCTGATGACTGATCATCCAGTTGCAGAAAGATCGTCCCGATTGGTCCGTACTGTGCAATGTACAGCTTATTGGCGGTGCAGCTCTCAATAATCTCACTGCTTGATCTGCTCAAGGCAAACTTGACAGCCGCCGACGACTTTACTTGAACACCGTCCAGAGCAGAGGTGAGAATTTTCACTCGAGCAGAAAACGAAAGAGAGGTCCAGCTAAAAGTAAAACAGGCTCAATATAAAGTCAAGAGTATTAAAAACCAACTTACTTTTTGCTGGGTGACACACCTACAAAACTCTTCAAAGCATCATTAGCAGCAACTACCTGAGAGAGCTTCTTCGCCTCAATCAACTCAAATTTCCAGCCTTCAGAGAAGCCATTTCCGTTCAAGGGGATACCATTGACTGCGACTTCCTTAACCGATTTGACGGAACTGGCCACCTTCAGTGCAAGGCTACTGTTTTCCGACCAAACCGAGACAAACTGCTGTCGATAGGCGGGCGCCACAAGGTGGTTCACCAGTTTCAGGGCTTCAGGGGCAGAGCGAAAGTAGTGCAACTCAATGCCTGCTGAGGCAGTTTCAAAGTTGACTGGGTCAAAGTGCACTTTAGGCTCGGTCGGTGTTTGCGGAAAAAGTTCGCTTTCATACCACAGCTTCCCAGAGTACTCAATCTTCAGCTTGTGCTGCAGCACCTCTTGAACGGTGCTTTTCGCCGACTCAACAGCAAAGACCTTGATGCTTGGCACGCCATAGACAACGGCGCTGTTCAGTGCCGCATCAAGGGCGGAATCAATGTCGGCACTGTCTAGCAGAACAAATGATCCAATCGGGCCAGACACCTCAAAGTCGACCAGCTGCTGTACGACGCCCTGGGGAAGACCGAAGGCAGTCAGCTGATCCAGAAGGTAGGCCACGTGAATGGCCGATTGGCCATTGGAGACGACCGTCAGTGGAATGCCCGAGAGAAGATAGGGCACAATCTGATTGGCCAACACCAGCAGGGAAGGGGTGGTGGAGTGGAGGACCAGAGAGTAGGCAGAACCAGGTAGAAAGGCTTCAAAGGACTCGGCTGATGCCAGGCTGTTGAGCGCCGACACTCGCAGAGCAGTCTTGCTTTTGCTCAGAGCCGCTTGGTCCGCTGAGGCGACCAACTGCTTGCTGGTCTCCTGGAGAAAGGCCACCAGCTTGCCCACAACCTGTCGGCGACGAGACTCGTCCTTCTGCCAGCTGATCAGCTGATCAGCGGCCACCTTGCTGCCGGCGGCGGCAATCGGCCGAACTCTCACATCGTCCAAGATGAAAATCTCGTCGAGATGTGTTTTCGGTGAGGCGTGCACGGTCACCTTGCGATCACCACCGACATCAATGTCCACCTGGGCGCCTGACTTGTCACCGACGGTGGTGCCGTTCTTGTTGAGCCACTGCTTGAAGTCCATGCTTGCTGCTGCACTGTTGTTGCTGCTCTTGCTGCTGCTGCTGTCAGAGGAGAAAATGCTGAAGAGCGAAGTCATCGGCTAGAGGCAGCGTGAGAAGGAAAGAAGAAAGGCAGCAGAGCCAAAGATAGCTGACAGAAGAGTGTGAGTGTGATTGTGTTTGCTGGGGCACTGCCGATTCAGTAGTCACAGTTTCTGTGCAGTGGTACACGTTGATTGCAAAGCACACTGATTGGCAGCATTCAGGCAAACATTTATATCAGCAGAGCAGACCTTACTACCTAAAAGCTGTAAAAGTTCAAGACTGCGGCGGTTTATCGGCCAAAACAGTGGCTGTCAGTGCTGTCGGTCGTCAGAGGCTCTCTTTTGATTTAGACCTACTGATTTGAATTATCAAGCTCCTCTGGTGCCAGTTGTGACCAGGCGACAATGACAACAACAACTTATGACGCCATTTTTATTATTGGCGAATAATCTTGTTGAAATCACAAAAATACCTAAAAAGATGGACCTTGAATCGTACGCAAAGTCTGAAGCACATATTATTATTTGATTTGAGCACTTGACAAAGGTCAGTCAAATGATAAAGAAAATATGCAAATATTGGCTAAAACAAAAAAGTGAGAAGTTGACATATGGAAAGAATAACTGACACATTCCATTGTTCTTTGGAATTTATTACTTTTTGTTTTATTTGCAAATGATTAATTTTTTATTATATAACTGCAAATCAAACCATCATTCTCATTTAGCATTTATTTGTTTTAAACTTAATTTTTAAAATTTTTTTAGACATAAAGCAAATCAGCCCCGGTTGCCTTTACGCCCTGAGTCAAGTGATAAAGTTCTTTTTCAATGTTGGAAAGCATTCCACTGGCACCGAGTCGAAACAGTCCGCTGTTGAGCCACTCTGGGCCCAGCTGAGTTCGCACCAGCGTCAGCCAGTAGAGGGCATCGGCGCCGTCCTTCAGCCCACCTGCCGGCTTCAGACCGACTTTCCGTCCGGTGCGCAGGTAGAAGTCGCGAATGGCCTGCGTCATGACCAGTCCGTAGACTAGTTTCGCATTCAGTGACTCCTTACCGGTGCTCGTTTTCACAAAGTTTGCCCCCGCGTACATGGCCACCGTGGCCGCCCTGTAGATGTTCTCCAGAGTGCCCAGCTCTCCGGTGCTGAGGATCACCTTCAGTCGGGTGCCCTTCTGACGCATCAGCTCGGCCACCGCTCTGATCTCCTCGTACAGCTGCCTCCACTGGCTGTCAATGGCCAGCGGTCGATTGATGACAATGTCAATCTCATTGGCGCCGTTGTTGACGGCGTAGTGCACCTCGCTGAGGGCCGCCTCCACGGTGCCCTGACCGGCGGGGAAACCAGCCACTGTGGTGGCAATCGGCAGGTCAGAGTGCCACTGATTGAGGTAGTGCTTAAAGTCGGCCGCTCGAGTCGGATAGCCACAGATGACGGCAGTGGTCACCGGCTGTTTAATGCCCAGCGGCTGGAGTTTCTCCAGAATGGCTGCACTTAGGGGATTTAGGGCTCGCCAGACTAGACGACCCACATTGCAGGCAGTGTCATCGCCGCCAAGTGTTGTCAAGTCGATGCACCGCACGGCAAGGACAAGGTCGCGAATCTAAAAAGAAAGATTGGAAGTTTTTATTTTAGGCCATGACAAAGTACAACACTAACCTTCGATTGGTCATCAATGGCCAGTGCAATTGCTTTAATTTGATTTGCTTTGGACTTGATTGCCGCCTGATTCAGGTGCACCTCAAGCTGCGAGGGGTCTGCAAAAGGGGAAACGTAAGTTGACCTTAGTTTGTACAGAACAATGGCAACTCTTTACTCACCAAAGTCAATTGCTTTAGCTGCCATTTGGTTTTGTGTAAACTAGAAGGAAACAACTAATAACATACAAATGAAGGGAATATAATAAGTGCCTTCTAGTTGATTTTATGTTTTTGCCAGTTTTGACCGATAAACCAATACAGAAGATGTGCCACTGTAAGCACGGTGAAATACAAAAACGCACCATGGCAAAACAGACTTTGAATCTTAATAATCTCTGACCGATTAGATATTTCTTTCACTGACCCCCTCAGAATGTAAATGTCAACCAGCAACAGACGATAGAAAGAAGATCAGGAGATTTTTGTTTGCTAAAGCCAGTATGGTTTCAAACTGATAAACTAATGTGCACTTGTGAGTTAGGAAGAGAAATAATACCGGAGTGATTGAAAACCAGAGATGACAATCACCCATTATTACTTTAGTCACAGAAACACGTGAACACGATTACTGGTAGTTTTTTGTAAAAAAATTGTACTCAAGTTTAAGCAACTTATTCGGTAGGGAAATTTATTGAAAACTCATATTTGTGTAACCCAACTTAATTATCAACACCTGTAATACATTGAATTGCTTAAAAACAATTCGCATCAACTAAATTGCACTTAGCACATTATTTTGCCTAAAAATGGCCGTTGAAAAACCTAAAATTACCCATGTCATCTTTGACATGGACGGTCTACTTCTCGGTAATTTATCCGTTTACTACAAAAAAAACTTTGATTTGTTGCCTTACCCTTCCATTTCATTTTTAGACACTGAAACTCGCTATGAGAAGGCAATCGACATAGTCACTCGTCGTTATGGCCACCCGTTCACTTTTGACTTGAAACGCAAAATAACCGGTCGCACTGGTCCAGATGGCTGCAAGATCATGGTCGCCGAGCTGAAGCTTCCCCTTACCTGGAAGGAGTACAGTGACCTGGTCGACGCCGAGTACCAAAAAGTCTTTGCGCAGTACATTCCACCGATGCCCGGCGCTGAGAAGCTGGTTCGCCACCTAGCCGCCAAGGGCGTTCCTATTGCTGTGGCGACCAGCAGCAAAGGCTTCACCTTCCGTCTCAAAACCAAGCCACACGGTGAGCTTTTCAGTCTTTTTGATCACATCGTCATCGCCTCTGAAGACCCTGAAATCAGCAAGGGCAAACCTGATCCGCAGACTTTTCTAGTGGCTGCCAAGCGGTTCAAGAACCCGCCCACCGATATGAAGAATGTGCTTGTCTTTGAGGACGCCGTCACTGGAGTGCAGGCGGCCAATGCTGCTGGCATGAGGTCAGTGTGGGTCCCAGATCACCGAATGCCACTCGATGCTGCTAAGCCGTTTCTGTACTTGAAGTCACTCGAAGATTTTAAACCAGAAGACTTTGGCCTGCCTGCTTATGACTAAGTTTTTTGTGTAGTGATTGCCTTTTAATGTTTTGGTGTAAGTGTACTATTTTCTCTTATAACTAAAACAATAGTTTTAATAAACAAAAGTGTTTTTGTTTAGTTGGAATGTGCTTTTTAGAGTTGTGATCTAATAGTTGCTGTCGAGATGCTTTGAGTTTTGCCTTTTTCTTCTTCTTTTTTTATAAAAAAACCTTAATTATTTTTTACTAATTATAAATTATATTTAGTTAGCAGATATGAAAATAACGTTATTACCATTATTGTAAATTCATATGAACAATAAAACTATCTTCAGTTTTTGTGGTAACTAAACTCTAAAAAACACGTTTGCACAGTAAAACGTACAAGTTTAATAAAACTTCCATTGTAGCTACTTTGGTATCTAACTTTACTAAAAAAATGATGTTTCTCCCTCTGCACGCACTTTTTTGCTTCTATAAATTACATCGTTCAAGATATCAAGAAACGGTTTTCACACAATAAACAAGCTAAATGGCATCTTTCAAATGGTACCAAACTTGGGGTGATTCGAACACCGGGTGCATTTTTAAGATCATAATTTCGAACTTTCCGAATAAGTTCTATACGATTTGTTTTGACTCTAAAAAATACACCGTGAAAGTTATTGAGTTGCGGTTTTTGCCTGAATACTAAGCTAACGGATACCTACTTATTGGCGTTAAACTCAAAAGGATTTGATCTTTGAGAGTAATTATTACAGTCAGTTAAAGATTTCATATATTAATTTCATATGATTTTTTAAGTTTACATTTATGATTCTATAAATTACATCGTTTAAGATTTCAAAGCTCAGTTT